>Ga0209958_1000160_pt1 | contig 207783 bp, 200 predicted proteins | sample ThiBio_inoc_plan_FD_183942 | JGI IMG/M metagenome (GOLD analysis project Ga0209958, IMG submission 183942) | Wastewater bioreactor microbial communities from Cape Town, South Africa - Thiocy_inoc_plan (SPAdes) | ecosystem: Engineered > Bioremediation > Thiocyanate > Unclassified | place: South... | reverse complement strand
AATCAGCCCGCCGCGCAGCCCTGCCCGCCTGGCTGCACTTCTACAATCACCACAGGCCCCACACTGCGATCGGGAAGCTCCCGCCCATCAGCCGGATCTCAAACAACCTGCCTGGGCAGTACAGCTAGATCTCGGTGCCGGGCTCGACGACCGCGCCGTGGACGAGACGGCGGAACCAGCGCTGCGCCGGCGTGAGGCTCGACTCACGCCGGGTAAAGATCGCCACCGGCGTGCTCTGGCCCGGCCAGGGCAGGTCCGCGATGCGGAGCGCCGGGAACCAGCCGCAGAAGACCTCGGCAACGTGGCGCGGGAGGAACGTGACGAGGTCCGTGTCTTGCAGCACCGCAGGGAGCGTGCCGTACTCCTCGACAGTCAGTGCGACCTGCGGCATGAGTCCGTGTTCGAGAAGCAGCTGCAAGGGGTAGGTGTGCCCGCCCCGGGATGACACGCGCACGAACCCGCGGCCGTCGAACATGTCGGGACCTGGCGGGGGCAACGGATGCCGCCGCGACGTGAGCGCCACGTACTCCACAGCGCGAACCGGCGTGCGCCAGAGGCGTGCGGCATCCATCAGCGCCACGGTGATGGCGAGATCAAGGTGTCCGCGCACCAGCTCTTCCTCCACCTCGTCGGCGTCCAGCCGCTTCACCGCCAGGCGCGCAGTCGATCGCTCACGAGCCAGTGCCGCCATGATCGGAGGCAAGAACGTTTGCTCGCCGATCGAGGTCAGCCCGAGGGAGAGCTCTCCCGTGAATGCTGATGGATCGAAGGATGCCGTCTCGCTCACCGTCGACTCGATCTGCGCGAGCGCTTCGTGCAACGGCCCGAACAGCTGGGTCGCGCGGGTCGTCGGCACCATGACGTGCCCTTCGCGCCGGAACAGATCGTCGCCGAAGCGCTCTCTCAGACGCGCGAGTGTATAGCTCACCGTGGGCTGCGTGACATGCAGGAACTCCGCGGTCGCCGTGAGGCTGCGCAGTTCGTAGAGCACCACAAAAGTGCGCAGTTGATTCAAATCCGGGATGGTCATGCATCGACTCCGTCTATGGAGAGGGACTCCGGAATCTATTGGACCACACTGAAGCCTCGACTTACCCTCGAAACAAGCATCCGCTCGCGACAGCGCCACTCCAGTGACTGCGCCAATCCAGTGACAAGGACGACACTCGGTGATCATCGACATCCACGGCCACTACACGACCGCCCCCTCCCAGCTGGGCGCGTGGCGTGACCTGCAGATCGCCTTCGCGAACGGTCAGGGCGAGGCTCCCGACCCCGCAGCGTTGCAGATCAGCGACGACGACATCCGCGAGACGATCGAGGCCAACCAGCTGAAGCTCATGAACGAGCGCGGCTCCGACCTCACGATCTTCAGCCCGCGGGCATCCTTCATGGCCCACCACATCGGCGACCTCGCGGTCAGCCAGACCTGGGCCCGCATCTGCAACGACCTCGTTGCGCGGGTCAGCGAACTCTTCCCCGACCGGTTCATCATGGGCGCGATGCTGCCGCAGTCGCCCGGTGCGGATCCCGCCACCTCGCTGCCGGAGCTCGTGCGCGCCGTCGAAGAGCTCGGAGCTGTCGAGATCAACCTCAACCCCGACCCCTCCGGTGGGCTGTGGACCGCCCCGGCGCTCACCGACCGCTCGTGGTACCCCATCTACGAGAAGCTCGTCGAGTACGAGATCCCCGCGATGATCCACGTGAGCACCTCGTGCAAGCCGCAGTTCCACACCACCGGCGACCACTACCTCGGCGCCGACACCACGGCCTTCATGCAGTTGCTCAAGGGTGACCTCTTCCGCGACTTCCCTGACCTGAAGTTCGTCATCCCGCACGGCGGCGGTGCCGTTCCCTATCACTGGGGCCGTTTCCGGGGCCTGGCGATGGCGCTCGGCAAGCCCGAGCTCGAAGACCACCTGCTGAACAACGTGTTCTTCGACACCTGCGTCTACCACCAGCCCGGCATCAACCTCCTGACCGAGGTCATCCCGACCGAGAACATCCTGTTCGCCAGCGAAATGATCGGCGCCGTGCGAGACATCGACCCGCGCACCGGTCACTACTTCGACGACACCAAGCGCTACGTCGACGCGACCCCGAACCTGACGGATGCCGAACGAGAACTCGTCTTCGAGGGCAACGCCCGCCGGGTCTACCCGCGGCTGGACCGGGCGCTGACGGCCCAAGGTAAGTGAGAGGACCATCATGCGACTGAACAACCTCGGCATCGTCCGCACGAAGATCGACCGGCCCGACCCGGCAGATGTCGCGCGCCTCTCGCAGTTCGGCGTGGCGACAATCCACGAGGCGATGGGCCGCGTCGGACTGCTGCGCCCCTACATCCGTCCCGCCTACACCGGTGCGAAGCTCTGCGGTCCCGCGGTCACCGTGCTGCTCCAGCCCGGCGACAACTGGATGTTCCACGTTGCTGCCGAGCAGGTGCAGGAGGGTGACGTGATCGTCGCCGGCTGCACCACCGAGAGCGAGGACGGCTTCTTCGGCGAGCTCCTGGCGACCTCCCTCACCGCCCGCGGCTGCAAGGGCCTGGTCATCGACGGGGGTGTGCGCGATGTCGCCGACCTCGAAAAGATGAACTTTCCCGTCTTCTCCCGCGCGATCAACTCCAAGGGCACCGTGAAGGCGACCCTCGGCTCGGTCAACGTCGATGTCGTGGTGGCGAATGCCCTGGTGCACCCGGGCGATGTCGTGGTGGCGGATGTCGACGGCGTCGTGGTCGTCCCCCGTGAGCTCGTCGGCGCGGTGGCCGACGCCAGCCAGAAGCGCGAAGACAACGAAGAGGCCAAGCGCCAGAAGTTCCGCGAGGGCGTTCTGGGCCTCGACATCTACGGCATGCGCGAGCCGCTTGCCGCCGCCGGCCTCGAGTACGTGGAGGACTGACGATGGCCCACGGTGACACGAGCGGAGGGTTCGAGAAGACCCCCGGGTGGCTCGACTGGTACGACGGACCCTCGACGCCGACCTTCCAGGTGCCTGCGGGCGCCGTCGACGCCCACTGCCACGTCTTCGGGCCGGGCGAGCAGTTCCCCTACGCGCCCGAGCGCAAGTACACACCCTGCGATGCGTCGGCCGACCAGCTCTTCGCGCTGCGCGACCAGCTCGGCTTTGATCGGAATGTCATCGTGCAGGCCACCTGCCATGGGGCCGACAACCGAGCTCTCGTCGACGCGCTCGAGCGCAGTGGGGGGCGCGCCCGCGGTGTGGCCACCGTGCGCCGCGACGTCAGCGCCGAGCAGCTCGCCGAGCTGCACGCGGCGGGGGTACGCGGGGTGCGCTTCAACTTCGTCAAGCGACTTGTCGATCGTGTGCCGACCGATTCGCTGGACGAGATCGTCACGAAGATCGCCCCGCTGGGCTGGCACGTGGTGATCTACTTCGAGGCCGAGGACCTTCCCGACCTCTACGATTTCTTCTCCGCCATCCCCACCGATGTCGTCGTGGACCACATGGGCCGCCCCGACGTCAGCAAGGATCCGGACGGTCCCGAGTTCGGACTGTTCCTGCGCTTCATGCGCGAGAACCCGAACGTGTGGACCAAGGTGTCATGCCCTGAGCGTCTGAGCATCACCGGGCCTCGGGCTCTCGACGGTGAACAGCACGCCTACACCGATGTCGTGCCGTTTGCCCGACGCGTGGTCGAGGAGTTCCCCGACCGCGTGCTGTGGGGAACCGATTGGCCCCACCCCAACCTCAAGGACCACATGCCCGATGACGGGTTGCTGGTCGATTACATCCCCCAGATCGCTACGACCCCCGAGCTGCAGCACAAGCTGCTGGTCGAGAACCCGCGGCGACTCTACTGGCCAGAAGGAGACTGACCATGGCACTGGACAAGCCCTACAAGAACGTCCCCGGCACGATCATTTTCGACGCCGAGCAAGCCCGCAAGGGTTACCAGATCAACCAGCTCTGCATGTCGTTCATGAAGCCCGAGAATCGCGAGCGGTACCTCGCCGACCGTGAGGCCTACCTCGACGAATGGCAGCTGACCCCCAAGGCGCGTCAGGCGATTCTCGACCTCGACCTGAACTCGGCCATGGAAGAGGGTGGCAACATCTACTTCCTCGCCAAGCTCGGAGCCACGCACGGTCTGAGCTTCCAGCAGATGGCCGGTTCGATGACCGGCATGAGCGAGGCCGCCTACCGCGACATGATGATCGGCGGTGGCCGTCGTCCCGAGGGCAATCGCATGAAGGACCTCGACGGCTGGACGCCGCCGCAGCCCGGCGAGAAGGCCGAGACGATGCGGCCGGATGCTCCCGCCAAGCTCACCTCGGCGCTGTACACCTCGCACGTACCGGCGATCGGCGCAGCGATGGACCTCGGCAAGACCGAAGAGCCGTACTGGAAGAAGGTCTTCGACGGCTACACCTGGACGCGGAAGTGGGCAAAGGAGAACACGCCGGATGTCGTCATCCTGGTCTACAACGACCACGCGACGGCTTTCGACTCCTCGCTGATTCCGACGTTCGTGCTCGGTACGGGCGCTGAGTACCCGGTTGCCGACGAGGGCTACGGCCCGCGCCCGGTGCCGGATGTCAAGGGATACCCAGAGTTCGCTGCTCACCTGGCACAGTCGGTCATTCAGGACGACTTCGACCTGACCCTCGTGAACGAGATGGTCGTCGACCACGGACTCACGGTGCCACTGTCGCTCGTGTACGGCCAGGTCGAGGAGTGGCCGGTCAAGGTCATCCCGCTCGCGGTCAACGTCGTGCAGTACCCGGTGCCCTCGGGCCGCCGGTGCTACGAGCTCGGCAAGGCGCTGCGCCGTGCCATCGACAAGTGGGACGGCCCTGAGCTGAACGTGCAGATCTGGGGTACCGGCGGCATGAGCCACCAGCTCCAGGGGCCGCGCGCCGGTCTCATCAACCAGGAGTGGGACAACGCGTTCCTCGACATGTTGATCTCCGACCCGCTGGGCCTTACCGAATGGCCGCACATCGACTACGTCGACGAGGCAGGCTCCGAAGGCATCGAACTGGTCATGTGGCTCATCGCCCGCGGCGCGATGGACGACCAGTTCGGCGGCGGCGCCCCCGAGGTGAACCACCGGTTCTATCACGTGCCCGCCTCCAACACGGCGGTCGGTCACCTCGTCATCACCAACCCGGTCGCAGCCCCCACCGAGGCTGCCCAGGCCGAAGATGAGAAAGTGCCCGTCGGCGCGACTGCCTGACTATAGACCCGCTCCGTGGGGATCGATCGCGCGGTCCCCACGGAGCGCACCACGTTCGAAGAAGGAGTGCGAATGAGCAGTGACAAGGTCCGGATCGCCGTGGTGGGTGCCGCAGGCGCCTTCGGCATGAAGCACCTCGATGGCCTGGCGAACATCGCCGACGCTGAGGTGACCGTCGTCAGCGGCACCAAGCCCGAGGCCACGCAGGCCGTCGCCGAGAAGTACGGGGTTCCGACCGCCGTCGTCGGCTACGACGCCGTCCTCGAGCGCGACGACGTGGATGCTGTCATCCTCGCCACACCCACCGGGATGCACGCGTCGCAGACGCAGGCCGCGCTCGCCGCAGGTAAGCACGTGCAGGTTGAGATCCCGCTGGCCGACTCGCTCGCGGATGCCGAAGCCACGCTGGCCGCTGCCGAGGCCTCCGATCGCGTCACCATGGTGGGACACACTCGCCGCTTCAACCCGTCGCACCAGTGGATCCATCAGCGCATCCAGAGTGACCAGCTGCACATCCAGCAGATGGATGTGCAGACCTACTTCTTCCGTCGCACCAACACGAACGCAAAGGGCGAGCCGCGCTCGTGGACCGACCACTTGCTGTGGCACCATGCCGCCCACACCGTCGACCTGTTCGCGTACCAGGCGGGGCGCATCGTCCAGGCCAACGCGATGCAGGGTCCCATCCACCCGCAGCTCGGGATCGCGATGGACATGTCGATCCAGCTCAAGGCCGAGACAGGTGCGATCTGCACCCTCTCGCTCTCGTTCAACAACGAGGGTCCGTTCGGCACCTTCTTCCGCTACATCGGCGACACCGGCACCTACATCGCCCGCTACGACGACCTCGTGAACGGCAAAGAAGAGCCGATAGATGTCTCACAGGTCGCGGTCAGCATGAACGGCATCGAACTGCAGGACCGCGAGTTCGTGGCTGCAATCCGCGAGGGACGCGAACCCAACTCGTCGGTGCGGCAGGTCTTCGACTGCTATCGCGTGCTCGGGATGCTGGAGGAGCAGCTCGCATGACGCTGCCCCGCTACGGGCTCGGGTGCATGTCACTCAGCCACGCGTACGGGGTGGCGCCGCAGCCTGACGAGGGGCTGCGGTTGCTGCAGACCGCGCTCGACGAGGGCGTCACGTTCTTCGACACCGCCACCTTGTACGGGGGCGGGCGCAACGAGGAGTTGGTCGGCAAGGCCATTGCGGGTCGACGGGACGAGATCATCCTTGCCAGCAAAGGCGGGATGGCGATCGTCGATGGTGCTCGCGTGATCGACGGTCGCCCGGAGACACTCCGTGCGCAGGTTGATGCGTCGCTTCGCCGCCTGGGCGTCGATCACATCGACCTGTACTACCTGCACCGTTGGGACAAGTCGGTGCCGATCGCCGACAGCGTCGCCGCACTCGCTGAAGCCATCGACGCCGGCAAGATCGGAGCCATCGGACTGTCAGAGGTCTCGGTGGCACGACTTCGGGAAGCCCAGCAGGTCGCGCCCATCGCCGCGGTGCAAAACGAGTACTCCCTGTGGAGCCGCAATGCGGAGCTTGGCATGCTCGAGGCGACGAAGGCCGACGGCGTCGCGCTGGTCGCGTTCTCGCCGGTCGCGCGCGGGTTCCTTGCCGATGCCATCCACGATCCCGACGAGCTCGTGGCGAAAGACATCCGTCGCGGGATGCCGCGGTTCCAGTCGCCGCACTGGGAGGCCAATGCAGCGTTGCTGCCGGCATGGCGCGCCCTCGCTGCCGAGGCAGGGGTGAGCCCGGCCCAGCTCGCACTCGCGTGGCTGTCGTCCCGAGGCGAGCACGTCGTGCCGATTCCCGGAACCACCAACGTCGATCACCTGCGCGAAATCATCGCCGCCGCGCAGCTCGAAGTCGCGCCCGACATCCTGGAGCACGCGGGGCGCCTCATCGACACGGCAACGATCTCGGGTCCTCGGTACTCGGCGAACAACGCTGCCGAGGTTGACACCGAGACCTTCGAGGATGCCGCGTGAAGGCCATCTCGTCGATGGCTACCCGGCTGCTGCTCGCCGACCTGATGGCGGCGGCTGACGACGCTGGGCTCGGACACGTCGAGATCGAGTCGGTCGGTGGAGTGGATGCTGCAGACCGGGTCGCGGCCGGCGAAGAGTTTGACCTTGTCTTTCTCGCCGACGGCGCGCTCGCGAAGCTCGCCGTCGGCGGACACGTCGTGCCGGGCACCGTCTCTCCCCTCGTGCTGTCGCAAGTGGCAGTCGGCATTCCGTCGCATTCTGGCGCCCCGGCGGCCGCGGTCTCCGATGCCGCGTTCCCGGACGCTGAGGGTGTCCGCGAGGCCATCCGAGCAGCGACCAGGATCGGATACTCAACCGGCCCGAGCGGCACCGCGCTGGTGTCGATGATTGAGGACTGGGGCCTGAGCGCGGAGGTCGGCGACCGCCTGGTACAGGCGAGGCCCGGCATCCCCGTCGCGCGTCTTCTTGCCGATGGCGAGGTCGACCTCGGCTTTCAGCAGCTGAGTGAGCTTGTGGGCAGCCCGGGTGTCACGGTGCTGGGAGTTCTGCCACAGGACTGCGCGATCGACACCGTGTTCTCGGGCGCGGTCGCCACGACGTCGTCGGACCCGGAGGACGCTGCTGCAATCCTCGCCTTCCTGCGCACCGGCGCTGCCCAGGACATCGCGCGCTCGCACCACTTCGCTCCGCCGCCCGCGCCGTAGCGCGCTGGCCGCGTCTTTCAGCCGGGCGTCCCGGCGAGAAGAGCGTGGGCAACGCGGTCGCCGGAGACCAAGGCGCCTTGAATCGAGGCTGTGTCGCGGTGATCGCCTGCGATGTAAACGCGTTCCGAGAGTCGCGCCGGCGTGACGGTGCGCAGCGGTGCTGACTGCGCGGGCAGCGCGTGCGGGATGTCATCGCGTCGCAGCAGGCTCCAGTCGGTGGCATCCGCGCCCCAGATCTGAGTGACGTGCCGCCGCACCTGCACCTCGGTTGGCGCCTCGTTGACGCTCCCGCGCGTCGCCCGCTGCAGCAGACACGTCGCCTGAACGAGGTGCATGCCCTTCGGCGCGTACGAAGGCGCGACGTGCGACATCACCGCCGTGTTGACGACCGGTCCGGCGCGCGTGCCGTCGACGGCGATCATTCCGGATGCTGAGGGCGCGGTATCCGTCGCAAACCACCACGTCTGCAGGCCACGAGTCGGCGGCACGGGAATCGACGTAAGTGCGGATGCCGCATCCGGCCCGACCGCGACGATCACCGCTCCAGCGATCACCGGGGCTGTCCCGGCGACATCGACCTCGACGCCGGTGGCAGTCTCACGGAGTGCGGTCACCCGGCGCTGCACCGCAATCTCAGCGCCGAGCGTTCGCGCGTAGGCGGCAAGCTGTTCGGGAAGAGCCTGGATGCCACGTTCAGGCAACCCCGGTCGCCCCAGCGCGAACATGCGGATCAACAGTCGGACGAAGGCGTCGGAGGTGTCGAAGCTGCCGTCAGCGATGACACCGGAGAGGAACGGCTCGAGCACCTCGCGCCGCAGCGGGCCGGTCAGCCCAGCACGATCCCACGCTTCACGTACCGGCAGATCGCGCCCGACCGTCGCCCGGCGGATCACCCTCCGGGGGGCCAAGAGCGCCGGCAAGGCCCATCGCGCAAGTCCGGCAGCGTCCCGCGGAGCGAGTAGTCCACTGCGGAGCGCGGCAGTGAGCATCGACGGATGCCGGCGCGGGTCGGCCAGCGCCTCGACGCCGTGCTCGCGTCGAACGTGTACGCCGACGGGGAAAGGCTTCAGGCGCAGAGCCTGAACATCGATCCACCGACGCACGGCGGGGTAGGCGGGATTGAGCACCTGGAACCCGCGGTCGAGGAGGAAGCCGTCGACGACGTCAGTGCGTTGCCGTCCGCCGACAGTGTCGGCAGCTTCCAGAACGAGAACGTCGCGTCCGGCGTGTCCGAGCGTGATCGCCGCCCGAAGTCCTGCCAGCCCGGCACCGATCACGACCACATCGTGGTGGGGAGCGTGTGCCATAACTGTTCTCCGGGCTCAGTGCTACGGGGCGACGAGTCCCGCAGAACCCATGATCTTCTCGGGCTGCAGTTCGATCGCGACTCGACGTGGGTTGGGCTGTGGCTGTCGGTATCGCGCCGCATAGAGTTCCACGGCCCGCGCGACGGCATCCGGGTCCCGCGACACCGTCGCATGCCCCGCGATGCTCAGCCACTGCGGTCCCGCGATCTGGGCGACGGTCGCGCGCCCATCGCGCTCGATGTTGCGCACCTTCTGGCTGCCGTCCATCGTGATGATGCGCACCAGGCCGTCCGCGAACGTGAATCCGACCGCGACGACGTGAAGAAATCCCGAGGGCGCGAGTGTCGACAGCGTTGCGAGGTGGTAGTCCGTGACGAAGCGCAGGCCGTCTGCGGTGAGAGCCGTGGTCATGCCCTCGATCCTGCCGCACCAGCGTCGACAGCGCGCGCCACATCGTGTGAGACTCGGGACACCATGCCTCCGACTCCCGACGAGCTTCGCGACTTCGTGCTCCTGCGCCGCGTCCGCGACCGCATCGACCGCGAGTACGCTGCGCCCCTGGATGTCGAGCAACTCGCGCGCGGCGCTCACATGTCAGCGGGGCACCTGAGCCGAAAGTTCAAGGCGGCATTCGGTGAGAGTCCGTACTCGTACCTCATGACCCGTCGGATCGAGCGCGCCATGACACTGCTGCGACGGGGAGATCTCAGCGTCACCGAGGTTTCCCTCGCCGTGGGCTGCGCGTCCCTCGGCACGTTCAGTACCCGGTTCACTGAGCTCGTCGGAATGCCGCCAAGCGTCTACCGGGCGCGCGCCGAACATGACGCGGCGGGCCTGATTCCCTGTGTCGCGAAGCAGGTCACGCGGCCGATTCGCCGCTGACCGCGGCATCCTGGCGCTGCAGTGCACGCAGCGCCAGGAATGTCACCCACTTCGATGGTTCGCCCGGATCGACATCCAACGGGAACCAGACAGCGCCCTCGAGTTTCTCGCCCTGGAGCCATCTACCGTCGGGCTGGCATGCTGCGCGGACCCGTTCGACGGTGTCGACGATGCGAGCGTCGGGGCGGATGCCGTCGTGCGCTGCGGCCTCGGTGAAGTAGTCGACGGCCTTGAGGGCCGTATGCGGGTGGCGATACGGGTACATCAGCAGATCCGCCCACGGTCCCACCGGTTCGCCCGTCGACAGACGGTAGCGCAGGCGCCGCTCGAGCAGATACTCCTCCCCGCGATGACGGACCGCCGTCAGGGTGTCATCGCCCGTGAGCTGCTCATACGCCAGGATGCCGCGCACGGCGTTGATCGTGGAGTGAAACGACGACCGCGTCGACCCCTCGACCCATTCGCAGTTCCACCCGCCATCGGGCAGCGTCTTGGTCGCGAAGAACTCCACGATCGGTGACACGTCGGCCCCGAGCCACGCCCCATTGGCGAGGGTCATCGCGTTGATGCAGACATCGGTCTCGCCATCCCAGTACGGGAGGTCGTCGTACTCCCACCGAGCGTTCTCGCGTAGCTTCTCTGCCGTGCCGGCCAGGGCCGAGGCATCCAGCCCCCACTCACGAAGCGTCGTGAGGGTCCAGGTCGTCGCGGTCCAGGGCTGACCGGGGCCCTCGCCCCGATACCCCGCCGAAAAGTAGGCGCCTCCCGCCCATTGGCCATCGGCATCCTGCACCGCGAGCAGCCGCGCAGCATCGCCCTCGTGTGCCATGCTCGCCCGTGTCGCCTGCCACACGTCTTCGGGCGCTCCGGTCAGATCTCGCTGAACCTGCCAGCGCAGCGTCGGGTCCGAGTCCAGCAGCCACTGCTCGAGGTCGTCACGGCTCATGTCCGAAGGCTAGGGCAGCCGGCCGACACGCGACAGGTGTCGCGAGCAGCCCGGTCGATCAGGAATCGAGAAGCGCAGACCGGATGCGGCGACTACCGTGACCGGTATGCAGACCACGATCCACTCGAGCTTTCTTCCCCATCTCGACCCCGAGGAGTCGCTCGCCTTCTACCGGGACGTTCTCGGATACGAAGTGCGGCTGGATGTCGGGTACGAGGACATGCGCTGGATCACAGTGGGCCCGGCCGGCCAGCCCGACACCGCGATCGTGCTGCATCCGCCGGCCGCTACGCCGGGACTGACCGACCAGGAGCGCACGACGCTGCTCGAGCTGATCACGAAGGGCTCGTACTTTGGGATCAACCTCGCAGCCCGCGACCTCGACGCAACCTTTGCGGCACTCGAGGCTGCCGGCGCCGAGATCGTGCAGGAGCCGATCGATCAGGACTACGGCGTGCGGGACTGCGCGGTGCGCGACCCCGCCGGCAACCTCATCCGCATTCAGCAGCTCACCGACTGACGCGCCGCACTCCCGGGCCCCGGCTCACGCGAAGGCTGCTTCGACAGCCGCCTCGATGTGCAGGCGGGCCGTCGGAAAGACCGGTACCGGGCAATCCTCCCCTGTCACGAGCAGTTCGATCTCGGTGCAGCCCAGGATGATTCCCTCCGCGCCCTCGGCGACCAGATCCTCGATGATCCGCCGGTACGTGGCGCGCGACCCATCACTGACGATGCCCATCGCGAGCTCGTCGAAGATCACGCGGTGCACGAGCTCGCGGTCCGCGTCCCCCGGGATCACGACATCCAGGCCATGCTCGGCGAGGCGCTCCCGATAGAAGGACTGCTCCATCGTGAACGCCGTCCCGAGGAGCCCGACCCGCGACAATCCAGCCGCCTGGACGGCAGCTGCCGCGGCATCCGCGATGTGCAGCAGCGGAACGTCGATCGCCGCGGAGACCTCGGGCGCGACCTTGTGCATCGTGTTGGTGCAGATGAGCACCATGTCGGCGCCGGCATCCTGCAAACCACGGGCGTGGGTCGCGAGCAGGTCGGCAGCATCGTCCCACCGGTCCTCGCGCTGCATCCGGCCGATCTCGGCGAAGTCGACGGAGTCCAGCAGGATCTTCGCTGAGTGCAGCCCGCCCATCCGGTCTCGCACAGTCTGGTTCGCGATGCGGTAGTACTCCGCCGTGGATTCCCAGCTCATGCCGCCCAGCAGCCCGATCGTTCTCATGTTCCAACGAGACCACTGGGTGATACCTCAGCACAACGGCATACTTGTAAGGCAAAACCAAAGCAGTGCTAATGAATAGGGATTCGATGGAGCCGCACGAAACGCACGCTGACCTCGAAGCACCGCGGGCGCTGCCGGCCCTCGACCCCCGGAGCATCCTGATCTTCCGTGAGGTCGGACGCACCGGGTCGCTCACCGGCGCCGCGCAGGTGCTCGGCTGGACCCAGCCTGCCGTGAGCCAGCACGTCCGTCGCCTCGAGGCTGCTGCCGGCGTTCCACTTCTCGCGCGCGAGGGACGCGGGGTCGTGGTGACGGATGCCGGGCGTGCCCTGCTGCGCCATGCCGACGCGCTCGCTGCGGCTCTGCAGGATGCCGAACACGAGCTCGCCGACCACGCGCACCTGCGTGCGGGCCGCGTGCGGATCGCATCCTTTCCCTCGGCCAGCGCGACGATCGCGGCGCGTGCCGTGAGCGACCTGGCTGAGAGATTCCCGGGGATCGACCTGCGGCTGGAACAGCTCGAACCACCAGAGGCTCTTCGCGCGCTCGAGGAAGGCGCGTGCGACATCGCGATCGTGTTCGAGTACGACGATGGGCACGTGTCGGTGCCGGTTGACGCTGACCGCACGCCGCTGGCCGTCGATCCGCTGCAGATCATCCTTCCCCCCGGGCATCCGCTGACGGCCCGAGCCGAGATCCGTCTCGACGATCTTGCCGACGAGCAGTGGGTTACCGGATGCATCAGCTGCCGCCGTCACCTGCTGACCTCGACCTCGGCCGCAGGGTTCACTCCCGACATCCGTCACAGCACCGATGATTACGTCGTCGTCCAGGCGCTGGTCGCGACGCGCATGGCAGTGGCAGTTCTTCCCTCCCTTGCCGTGCGGGCGAGCCGGAACCCGGACGTGACGGTCCACCCCCTCGCCGACCACGCCCCGCGCCGGGTCTCGGCGATCACCCGGCGAAGTGCCCGGTCAGTGCCGTCGGTCGGAGCAGCGCTCGCGGCGATTCAGCGGGCAGCACACGCACTGAACGCGCCGTGACTTTCGGCATCCGCCCCGCACCGTGCCCGGGCGGCGGAAGAATGGGGCCATGGATGCCGCACCGCGCCCCCTGACCGAGATGCCCGACCCGCAGTACGTGATGGTGGGCGAGGGGTACCGCATCGCCACCTACTCGTGGGGAGACCCGGACGCCGAGACAGTCCTTGCCGTCCACGGATTCTCGTCGAGCTGCCGCGACAACTGGGTGAACACCGGCTGGGTCCGCGACCTCACCCGAGCTGGCTTCCGCGTTCTCGGTGTCGATCAGCGGGGGCACGGCGCGAGCGACAAGCCGCACGACCGTCGTGCCTATGAGATGCGGGCGTTCATCGACGATCTCGCGACAGTACTTGATACCTACCTGATCGACTCCGCACGGTATCTCGGTTACTCCCTCGGTGCGCGCGTCGGATGGCAGCTTGCCGTCGACCGCCCGCAGCTGGTGACCCGCGCGGTGCTCGGTGGCATCCCCGACGGCACGCCGCTGGCCCGGCTCCAGCTCGACCAGGCGAAGGCGTATGTCGCCGACGGTGCGCCGGTCACCGACAGGGTCACCAACAACTACGTGACGCTGGCTGAACGGGTGGCGGGCAACGATCTGTCGGCACTCGTCGCGCTCGCCGAGGGGATGCGGTTCGGTGAGGCAGGCGACCCCGATCCTGCCCGGCCTCCCCAGCAGCCGGTGCTCTTCGCCACCGGCAGCGAGGACGCGATTCTTCCGCGATCCCGGCGACTTGCCGATGCGACACCGAACGGCACGTTCGTCGAGATCCCCGGCCGCCACCACTTCAACACCCCCGGTTCCCGCGACTTCCGCGCCGCCGGCCTGGAGTTCTTCGCCGCGGACTGACATCCGTCATCCGTCATCCGTCATCCGGCTGGCGCCTTGTCGCAACGGCGCATGGGGGGTGCGACTTGCCGGGTGATGGATGCCGGGGCGCGGCGTGTCGGCGAAAGGATGCGCCGTTGCGACGGCCGGCCGCCACCGGATGATGTGCCGTTGTGACCGCCCGGTCCCGGTAGGCGGCAGTCCTCGCCGCGGACTGACATCCGTCATCCGTCATCCGTCATCCGGCTGGCGCCTTGTCGCAACGGCGCATGGGGGGTGCGACTTGCCGGGTGATGGATGCCGGGGCGCGGCGTGTCGGCGAAAGGATGCGCCGTTGCGACGGCCGGCCGCCACCGGATGATGTGCCGTTGCGACCGCCCGGTGCCGGTGGGTGATTGACTAAGCGCGTGAGCGAGCTTCTCGCGCGGTGGCGGATGATCCCCTTCGAGCACGAAGGGGTGCGCCACGACGTCTACTACCGGGGCGAGGGGCCGCGAGTCATCCTGGTACCGGAGCTGCCCGGCGCCACCCCCGAGGTGATCGCCCTGGGCGAGCGCCTGGTTGCTGCGGGCTTTCGGGTCGCGATGCCGTCGGTGATCGGTACGCCTGAGCGTCCCATCAGCGGCGGGTACATCGCGGGCTCGGCGCTTCGTATGTGCGTCTCGCGGGAGTTCGCGGCCTTCGCCCGCCGCACCGACCGGCCGATCGCTCGCTATCTGCGGGCACTGGCCCGTCAGTTGCACGCGGAATGCGGCGGACCCGGCGTGGGTGTGATCGGCATGTGCTTCTCGGGCGGCTTCGCGCTTGCCGCTGCCGCCGACGAGAGCGTGCTGGCCCCGGTGCTTTCGCAGCCGGCGATGCCGCCTCCCATCGGAGCCGGCCGGGCCGCCACCGGGCTGAGCGTCATCGAGGAGGCGGCAGTCACCCGCCGCGCTGCAGACGGCCTGTGTGCTCTCGGGCTTCGATTCACGCAGGACCGCAGCGTGCCGCCGGAGCGCTTCGCCGCCTTCGAGCGTCTGCTCGGCGACGGCTGGCGCGCCTTCGAGATCGACTCGTCGCCGGGCAATCCCGACGGCATCCCTGCGAACGCGCACTCCGTACTGACGGATGCCTCGGCCGAGGTCCCCGGCCACCCGACCTATCGCGCGAACGAGCTGCTGGTCGAGTTCCTGCGGGAGCGCCTGGCCGGTTGAGCCGCAGACCGTCAGATCGTGAGGTCGATCGTCCCCTCGTGGGGACCGCCACACTGCTCGGAGCCGCCGACGCGCACCCACTCCGGCGCGACCGTGGACTCGTTCAGGAGCGCATCGTCGGCTCCGAATGCGCGAACGGTGACGGATTCTGGGGTCGACATCCCGAGGTCAAAGCTCCAGGTGCTGCCGTCCCGGTCGACGTAGTACCAGAGGTCGGCCATGTCAGCCGCGGTGTCGCCGGGACCCCTGGCGCACGTCTCACCGTCACAGATCGCGAGCGAGGTCACCGACGCGGAATCGCCGTACACGTTTACGGTCACGTGGTTGATCCATCCGACCGCGGGACACGCTTGTGACCACAGGGGACCGCCGCCGCATCCGCCGAGCGCGAGCGTGACAGCCGCGGCGGTTCCCACGAGCGCACTTCGCCGCCCCGCTGTCGTTCGCATCGGATGCCTCACGCGCCGGATTGTAGCTCCGGCACCTGACGCGCATCCGTGAACGAGCCAGCATGCGCTCGCGGGGTGGTTCGACGGGATTGGGCTTGTTCGCGGTCCCGGACCGGCGGTTAGGTGGTTGCGCTCGGGCGGCGCATCGGAACGTGCGGGATGTCGTCCTCCGAGAACGGCGGGCCCGAGATCTCGAACCCGAAGCGGCCGTACCAGTCGGCGAGCTGGGATTGCGCGTCGAGCACGATCGGGAGGCCGGGTGCCCGCTCTTCGCATCGGGCGACGGCGCGACGCATGAGCTCTGCCGCGATCCCGCGCCCGCGGGCTGCGGCATCCGTTGCCACGCGTCCGATACGCATCTGCGCCGGGTCGCGCAGAATCCGCAGTGTTGACAGCACCTCGTCGCCGTCGGCCGCCCACATGAGCTCTGCGCCCGGCTCGATGTCGCGGCCGTCGAGCTCCGGGTAGGCCGCGCGCTGCTCGACAACGAACACGCGAAGGCGAAGCCACAGCATCCGGTACAGCGTCTCGGGCGCGATCTCAGCAGCGGCGGCGCGGTGGTAGGTGACGGGCATGGCCATACCCTAGAGCCTTCCGCGGAGGGCTCCGGGGCCCGAGCGTCGGCGGTCGATGGCAGCATGGATGCATGCAGCAGCGCCCCCTCGGAAGAACCGGCCGTCTCGTCTCAGCGATCGGCCTCGGTACGTGGCAGCTCGGAGCGGACTGGGGCGCGGTCGACGAGAACGACGCGCTGGCGGTGCTCGCGGCATCCGCCGATGCCGGCGTGACCCTCTTCGACACGGCGGATGTGTACGGCGATGGCAGGTCGGAGAAGCTGATCGGACGGTTCCTCGCCGAGCGACCCGATCACGGCATCACCGTCGCGACGAAGATGGGCCGCCGCGTCGACCAGGTGCGCGAGAACTACACCGAAGAAGCGTTCCGGGGCTGGACGGAGCGTTCCCGCGAGAACCTCGGTGTCGAAACGCTCGACCTGGTGCAGCTGCACTGCCCACCGACCGAGGTCATTGCCGCCGACGACCTCTTCGATGCGCTTGACCGGCTCGTCGAAGACGGTCTCATCGGGGCGTACGGCGTCTCGGTGGAGACGTGCGAGCAAGCGCTCGCCGCCATTGCGCGCCCGGGCGTGACCAACGTGCAGATCATCGTCAATCCCTTCCGCCTGAAGCCCCTCGACGAGGTGCTTCCGGCGGCCGCCGCGGCAGAGGTCGCGATCTTCGCGCGGGTGCCGCTGGCATCCGGCCTGCTCTCGGGCAAGTACACGACAGCCACGACGTTCGCGAGCGATGACCACCGCTCGTACAACCGTCACGGCGAGGCCTTCGATCGTGGCGAGACCTTCTCGGGCGTCGACTTCGAGGCCGGGATCGCCGCGGCATCCGAGCTGGCTACAACGCTGCCCGACGGCGTCTCGCTGCCGGCCGCGAGCCTGGCCTGGATCGCCGCGCAACCGGGTGTCACCTCTGTGATCCCGGGCGCACGAACGCCCCAGCAGGCCGAGGCCAACGCCGCTGCGGGGGCACTGCTCGAACCCGGTTCCTTCGACCTCGACCCGTTCGACGCGGCAGTTCACGCCGTTTATGACCGTCACCTGCGAGAGGCGATCCACCCCCTCTGGTGACTCTGCGCCGCTGTCGGTGCGGGCCGCGGGTGTGACCGCGAAGCTCAGGCCCGCCGAGAAGGCCCGCATCGACGAATAGACTTGAGTGTTGTGACCAGCGCTGCACCCCTCCGCACCCTCGAGGTGAGGCATCTTCAGCTGGCGCGAGCCTTCTTCGCCGCGCTGGCGGCTGTGATGATCACGTTCTCGCCCGATCACTCGGCGGCCGTCGGCCTCGCCGTGTTCAGCGGCTTCGCCATTGCGACGGGTCTGATGTGGTTCGCCGCGGTGTGGCTGATTTTTCCGAAGGGCGACCGGTGGGCAGCGGTGCTGCTGGGAATTCTCGCCCTCCTCGCGGGAATGGCAACCGGGATGCCGGGGCTTCGCACCGACACGATGTTCTTCGTCGCCGTGATCGCCTGGGCCGTGCTCAGCGGCATCGTCGAGCTGGTCGCGGGAATCCGGGCCCGACGGATGATGCACCTGCCGCGTTCGCAGGGCCGCGATGCCATCACGATCGGCGCCCTCGGCATCCTGCTCGGCATCGGCCTCTTGGCCGTTCCGGTGCAGTACGCCCTGACCTACACGATCGAAGAAGCGGGACAGACCTTCACGCTGACCGGTATCACGATCGCCGTCGGCATTTTCGGGGGCTACGCGGCGATCGTCGCCGTCTACCTCGGTATCGCCGCGTTCTCGCCGCGCCAGACGGATGCCGAGGCTATCGAGCCCATCGCCGAGGCACCGGCGGAGAGGAAGCCATGACCGACAAGCCCACGCGCCGGGAGATCATGCGCCCCGTCCAGCTCCTCGGTCTCGCTTTCGCGGCTGCCCTGTTCGCGGGAATCGTGACGCTCGTGTCGATGGGGTTCTTCCAGCAGATCCCCGCGGAAGACGTGCAGAACGCTCTGGTCGTTGCGCTCATCGTCGCCGGAGTGACCTTCGTGGTCACCCTCGTCGCGCTCGCACTCCTGCTGCTGGCGATCGACCCCGCGCAGGTGACCAAGACCATCGATCGGCCCGTGCTGCTGGACGAGGAGCCCGACGGCGACGCCGCATCGGCGAGCACGCCCGATGACCGCGAGGCCGGCGGATCGACAGCACCAACCGCCTAACGCGCGGTCGGGGCTCAGTCGATCTCGGAGACGAGGTCCGAGGCGAGACCCGTGTACGTCGCGGGGGTGAGTGCGAGTAGGCGCTCCTTCGCGGCATCTCCGATGTCGAGACCCCGCACGAATTCCGCGAGTTCGGCAGCTCCGACCCGGCGCCCCCGGGTGAGGTCCTTCAGCAGCGCATAGGGGTCGCTGATCTGCGAGCGTCCCGCGACGATCTCGGCGCGCACCACGGTCTGGATCGCCTCGGCCAGCACCTCCCAGTTGCCGTCGAGGTCGGCATCCAGCGCGGCTTGCGCGAGCGAGATCTCGGTGAGCCCCCGGGCGAGGTTGTCGAGCGCGAGAAGGGAGTGGCCCAGGGCGACGCCGATGTTGCGCTGCGTCGTCGAGTCGGTGAGATCCCGCTGCAGGCGCGAGGTCACGAGTGTCTGCGCAAGGGTGGCCAGCAGCCCACCCGAGATTTCGAGGTTCGCTTCGGCGTTCTCGAAGCGGATCGGGTTGATCTTGTGCGGCATTGTCGACGAGCCCGTGGCTCCCGCAACGGGGATCTGCGAGAAGTACCCCAGCGAGATATACGTCCACACGTCGGTCGCGAGGTTGTGCAGGATGCCGCCCGCGTGCCGGATCCGGTCGTAGAGCTCGACCTGCCAGTCGTGTGACTCGATCTGGGTCGTAAGCACGTTGAACCCGATCCCGAGCGACTCGATGAACTCCCGCGAGAGAGCAGGCCAGTCGGTGTCGGGCTCTGCGGCGAGGTGGGCTGACCAGGTTCCCGTGGCGCCCGAGAATTTCGCGAGGAACTCGGATGCCGCGATCTGCCGCTCGACCCGCTCGAGCCGCCATACGAAGACGGCAAGTTCCTTGCCCATCGTGGTGGGGGTCGCCGGCTGCCCGTGGGTGCGTGAGAGCATCGGGGCGTCCCGGTGCTGGTGGGCGAGGGCGGCGAGCCGGTCGATCACGACGCGGAGTCGGGGCAGCCAGACCTGGGTGACGGCGCGCTGCACCGTGAGGGCGTAGGAGGCCGAGTTGATGTCTTCGCTCGTGCAGGCGAAGTGCGTGAGTTCGGCGATGTGCTCGAGCCCGAGTTCGGCAAGGCGGTCGCGCACCAGGTACTCGACGGCCTTCACGTCGTGGCGGGTAACTGCCTCTTTCTCGGCGAGCCAGGCGATTTCGTCGGCCCCGAAGCCGCGGTACAGCGCACGCAGGCGCTCCTTCTGGGCCTCCTCGAGTGGTGCCGTCCCGAAGAGCGACCGGTCGGTGAGGGCGATCAGCCACTCGACCTCCACCTCGACGCGGGCGCGGTTGAGGCCAGCCTCCGAGAGGTACTCGCTCAGGGGCGCTACCGCGACGCGGTACCGGCCGTCCAACGGACTCAGCGGCTGCTCGCCAAATGAGATGGCGTCGTGCTCACGGGGCAGGGAGGTCACGGTACTCCTGTCGGATCTGCGGTCCGGGCTCCCGTTACGCCGGGCGATGATCGCCTCAGGGCGCGGGGCGAAGCGCCGGCTCCAGCTGGCGGAAGAGTGCGCGGCTGGCGCTCTCGATCATACCGAGCACCTCGTCGAACATCGCCTCGTCGGCGTAGTACGGGTCGGGCACGTCCAGTGTCTGGGCTGAGGCATCGAACGACATCAGCAGGGCGATCTTGTCGGCATCCGTGTCAGAGTGCGACCAGCCCCGCAGGATCCGCTCGTGGCTGCGATCGAGCGCAAGCACGAGGTCGCTGCGGTCGAAGTCGGCTCTGCCGAACTGGCGGGCCCGATGGCGTGCGCCGTCGTACCCGCGCCGGGCGAGCGCCTCGATCGTGCGTTCGTCGGCGCGCTCGCCGACATGCCAGTCGCCAGTGCCGGCGCTGGTGGAGAGCACACGGTCGCCGACGCCCGCACTGTCGGCGAGGGCACGGAACACGACCTCGGCCATCGGGGACCGGCAGATATTGCCGGTGCAGACGAAGACGACGCGAAACGGCTCGACGGCGTTCGCGGTCATGCGTTCATTCATACCCCTCCTGCCCGGCGAGCGCATCAGTTCGTCGCCTCCTCCCCGGTTTCGCGGGAGGCCGAACCGTCGACAATACGTCACGGATGCCGCCTCCCGCGCCCCGAGGGTCGGGGACCGTGGAGGAATGGATGAGCTGTGGGCATCACCGGCGGCAGGCGTCGTGCAGGCACAGCTCGCGGCACTCGCATCGTGGGCTGACGACCTCGCTGCCGACGCGGAGGCGATCGCGCGGGTCGGCGGGTGGGAGACACCGGCAGTCGCGGAGTTCCAGATCGAGATGGCGAACCTCGTTGCCGCGTTGCGCGGGCTGCGAGAGCGCGCCCTCGATCTGCGCGCCGATGTCCGCGCGCAATCTCCGTGGCCCGTCGTGGGTGGGTACCACGGCTTCGGTCTGGCTGGAGCTGGGGCGTGAGCGATCTCGAGATCCGCAGCGGCGGTGCGATCGCTGTGGACACCGAGCAGCTGCGAGCGGTGGCCTGGCGGCTGCGGGAGTTCGGCATCCGTCTGGGCGAGTTCGCGGACCGGGCGCGCTGGGTGGCGACGGATGCCGAGGCAACCGCGTCCGGGTTCGGCGTTGATCTCGAGGCACGGTGGCTGGCGAGCGGTGCGGAGCGGGTTGCGGAGCAGCCGGCCGTGCTCGCTGCAGCGCTCGACGGGCTTGCTGCGGCGTATGAGCTCATCGAACTGCGGGTGCAGCAGGCAGCTGCGACGGCTGCTGGTGACACCGACGCGGCGAGAGCTATCGAATCCCGGATGGCGGTCCTGCAGCAGGACCATCCGGCTGCTGCGCGTGCCGCCGATACCGCGGTGTATGACTGGCGGGGGGATGGACCGATCGAGATGGCCCGCCAGGTGGCCGCTGCCACGTGGTGGATTCCCGGCATGGCACTTCCCCTCGCTGTGGGTGCCGGCATGCTCTGGAGCGGTGTCGCGCTCGCAGGACTCGGTCGAATGTCGCGGCCACCAGGATCGACGGGCCCTCCGGCGGCGGATGCGGCAGCTACCGGGACACCGACCCCTGGCACAGGGCACCGCGGTGGGACGCGGCACCCTGTGCCAGGTGGCCCGGCGACTTCCGTGCCACCCGCACCGACCGTCGTGCGCGCGGTAGCCCCGGCGGCAGTATCTGGGCCCGTGACGGGCTTGGCGGATGCCGCCCGCCGCGTGCCCGGGGCCGCTGAAGCCCGGATCCGCGTCGAGCGCTACGCGATGCCCGGCGGCGGGTCGCAGGCAGCGGTCTATATCGCCGGCACGCAGGCCGTCTCGGGCGGTTCGGGCGACCCGTTCGATATGCGGTCGAACCTCGAGCTGTACCGGGGTGAGCGTTCGGCGTCCCTCGAGTCTGTCGAACTCGCCCTCCGTGAGGCGGGAGTCGATCCGGGTGAGCCGGTTCACGTGTTCGGGCACTCGCAGGGAGCGATGCTCGCTTCGGCTCTTGCGCTCGAAGGCACCTACGACGTGCAGACCCTGATCACGTACGGCTCACCCGTCGAAGCTGCAGTCCCCGACGGCGTGCTCAGTGTCGGCATCCGTCACACCGACGATCCCGTCGCGGGACTCGCCGGCGGCGGTCACGCCGAGACGGTGGGCGCACCGGGCAGCTTTGTCGCTGAGCGGGTGGCCGACCCGGGCGGGGGTGTGCAGGACCTCACCCTGGCCGCGCACGGCATCGAGCGCTATGGCGAAACTGCCGCGATGGTGGATGCTTCGAGCGACCCGCGCGCCGCAGCACTGCGAGATCTGTGGAGCACGCTCGGTTCCGCCGAGCGCGTCGAGGTCACCGAGTATGCCGCCGATCGCGGCAGCGGCTAACCGTCAGCGGTCAGTCGTTGTTGCGGCGAGGCCGAAGGAGGATGCCGACGAACCAGTTGATGATCGAGATCAGAAGCGCAGCGACCACGCCCCACCAGAAGTCCTCGACCCGGAGGCCCCAGTTCCACCACTGGGTGAACCAGGCAGTCAGCCACAGCAGGAAGCCGTTGATCACGAGGGAGATGAGCCCGAGCGTCAGGATGTAGATCGGGAATGCGAGCACCTTGATCACCGTGCCGATGATCGTGTTCACGAGCGCGAAGATGAGCGCCACGAGCAGCAGCGTCAGCACGAGCTGCAGCGTCTCACCCGGTGCGAACGGAATCACGGTCACCCCGAGCGCGGGAATCAGGGTGACGATCCAGATCGAGAAGGCATTCACGACGATGCGGACGAGAAAGCTCATGTCGGCAGTCTTTCACGAGGGTGCAGACCGGTACAGTCCGGTCGTACCCTCGCCGCGGTCCTCAGATCGCCCCGGTCCTAAACTCATAGGGTGACCGACCCCGACCCGATCCCCGTTCGCGTACGCCCCGCGATCGCGGCCCTGCCGCCCTACAAGCAGGGTCGGCAGGCGGCTCCCGACGCATTCAAGCTCTCGAGCAACGAGAACCCCTACGACCCGCTTCCCGGCGTCATCGACGCGATCCGCGCGGTGACCGCGGTCAACCGCTACCCCGACGCGAGCGCGGCGCGGCTGCGCGACCGACTCGCCGCCGAATACGGCGTGAGCCCCGACGCCGTGCACATCGGCGCCGGAAGCGTCTCGCTCATCGCACAACTCATCTCCGCGACAGCGGGCCCCGGCGACGAGGTGGTCTACGCATGGCGGTCGTTCGAGGCGTACCCGTCCCTGGTTGAGGTGTCGGGCGCGACATCCGTGCGTGTTCCCCTCACCTCCGACGCGTGCCACGATCTGGCAGCGATGGCGGATGCCGTCACCGACCGCACCCGCATGATCCTGGTGTGCAGTCCCAACAATCCGACCGGGCCCGTGGTCACGCAGTCCGCCTTCGACGACTTCGTCACCCGCGTGCCGGGTGACGTGCTCATCGTGCTCGACGAGGCGTACGCGGAGTTCGTGACCGCCCCGGAGGCGGTCGATGGAGTCCGCGTGCTGCAGGCCGGGCATCCGAATATCGTCGTGCTTCGGACCTTCTCCAAGGCGTACGGCCTCGCAGGACTTCGCGTGGGCTACGGGATTGGTCATCCGCGGGTGCTGGATGCCGCGCGCAGCACCGCCATCCCGCTCTCTGTCACCGCCCACGCCGAAGAGGCCGCCCTCGCGAGCCTTGACGCGCGCGCCGAGTTGCTGGGGCGCGTCGCCGAGATCACCGAGCGCCGCGACGCGCTCGCGGCCGGTCTGCGCGAGCAAGGATGGCGCGTGCCGGAAGCCCAAGGAAACTTCGTGTGGCTCGCCACCGGACCCGACACGCTTGCTGTTGCGAATGCCTTCCACGACGGCGGAATCGTCGCCCGACCGTTCGCGGGCGAGGGCATACGCATATCCGTCGGAGAGCATGAGTCTGTGGACAGAGTGCTACGGATCGCGGGTTCCGTTGTAGAGGACCTCCCGGAAGGGCACCCCGCGCGCGGGTAGCGTAGGGACCGTGACCCAGCCAGAAGAACCTGAGCTCGTCCGCATCCTCGCCGCTGACGGCTCCCTCGCGCCCAATCCGGCAGCGGAGCCCTACCTCGATCTCGTGAACGGGCTCGCCGACTCCGACCTCGAGATGCTGTACCGCGACATGGTCGTGATCCGCGCGATCGACCGGCAGGCGACGAACCTCCAGCGCCAAGGCCAGCTTGCCTTGTGGCCACCGAGCCTCGGGCAAGAGGCGGCGCAGGTCGGCTCGGCTCGCGCGGCACGTCCGCAGGATCACCTCTTCCCCTCCTACCGCGAGCACGTCGTCACCCGCATCCGTGGTGTCGACCCGATCGGGATCATCAAGCTGATGCGCGGTCTCTCGCACGGCGGATGGGACCCGACAGATCCGGCCAACGGCAACACGCACATCTACACGCTCGTTCTCGGCGCCCAGACGCTGCACGCTACCGGCTACGGCATGGGTCTGGTCTTCGATGGACGCTGCGGCACGGGAGACCTGGACCGCGACGAGGCCGTCATCGTCTACTACGGTGACGGCGCCTCCAGCCAGGGCGATGTGCACGAGGCGATGGTCTTCGCGGCCAGCTACCGCACACCCGAAGTCTTCTTCCTGCAGAACAACCACTGGGCCATCTCGGTGCCGGTGGCAACCCAGTCCCGCACGCCGCTCGTGCGGCGCGGCGAGGGCTACGGAATGCCGAGCATCCGCATTGACGGCAACGACGTGCTGGCCAGCTACGCCGTCACCCGGCGCGCGCTCGACGAGGCGCGCAGCGGCGAGGGGCCCCGTGCGATCGAGGCGATGACCTACCGGGTCGGGGCTCACACCACGAGCGACGACCCCACCAAGTACCGCACCTCCGAAGAGGAGCAGTCGTGGGCACAGCGGGACCCGATCGTACGCATGCGGGCCTTCCTTGAGAATCGCGGCGCCCCCTTCACCCTCTTCGACGAGGTGGATGCCGAGGCCGCCGCGGCTGCCGACGATCTGCGCGTCCGCACGAACGAGCTCGGCGGGCTCGAGCGCGACTCGATGTTCGCGCACGTCTACAGCGATCCGCACCCGCTCATGGACGAGCAGCGTCGCTGGCTCGCCGATTACGAGGCATCCTTCGAGGGAGGCACCCGATGACCACTGTCTCGACCTCCACGGACCAGAAGCCCGCTGCGACGGCAGCTCCGGCATCCGGGCCCATGCCCCTCGGGCGAGCGCTCAACGCCGGCATGCGACAGGCTCTGGCCACGAATGACCGCGTCCTGCTCATGGGCGAAGACATCGGCAGGCTCGGCGGTGTCTTCCGCGTGACCGAGGGCCTGCAGGCCGAGTTCGGAGAGCGCCGCGTGCTCGATACGCCGCTGGCCGAGTCCGGCATCGTTGGCACCGCAATCGGGTTGGCGATGGCCGGATTCCGACCGGTCTGTGAGATCCAGTTCGACGGGTTCGTCTTCCCCGCGTTCGATCAGATCACCTCGCAGCTGGCCAAGATGACCAACCGCCTTGAGGGTGCGGTGCCGATGCCTGTCGTCATCCGCATCCCCTACGGCGGTCACATCGGCGCGATCGAGCACCACCAGGAGAGCCCCGAGGCCTACTTCACGCACACGCCGGGCCTGCGAGTGGTCAGCCCCGCGACCGCGGGAGATGCGTACTGGATGATCCAGGAAGCGATCGCGTCGAATGATCCGGTGATCTTCCTCGAGCCCAAGAGCGCGTACTGGCAGAAGGGGGAGGTCGATACGACCGCTCCGGCGCTCCCGCTCCACGCCTCTCGCGTCGTTCGCCGCGGCACCGACGTGACCCTCGTCGGCCACGGCGCGATGGTCGGCACCCTGCTGCAGGCTGCGGCGCTTGCCGAGTCCGAGGGGACCAGCTGCGAGGTCGTCGACCTCCGTTCGCTCTCGCCGGTGGACTATGGGCCCATCCTCGATTCGGTCCGGCGCACGGGCCGCATGGTCTACGCGCAGGAGGCCCCGGGCTTCACGAGCCTCGGCAGCGAGATCGCCGCTACCGTGACCGAGCGCGCGTTCTTTTCGCTCGAGGCTCCCGTGCTGCGGGTGTCGGCGTTCGACACCCCGTTCCCGCCCGCCAAGCTCGAGGGCACGTACCTGCCGGATGCCGACCGCATCCTCGAAGCCGTCGACCGCGCCCTCGCCTACTGAGCGCCGCGAAAGGACCGAGATGAGCACGCAGACCTTCGTTCTCCCCGATGTGGGGGAGGGCCTGACCGAGGCCGAGATCGTCACCTGGAAGGTCGCCGCCGGCGATTCCGTCCAGGTCAACGACGTGCTCGTCGAGATCGAGACCGCGAAATCCCTTGTCGAGCTGCCCTCGCCGTTCGCCGGCACGGTGGGTCAGACGCTGGTCGAGGAGGGCGTGACCGTCGCCGTCGGTACCCCGATCGTCACGATCGAGGCCGCCTCCGCCGATGCTCCGCTGTCGCAAACTGACGGTTCCGGCGCCGGCGAGTCGCACTCTGTGACAGCGGAAGCAGACGGGGCCGAGGGCGGCGGCGCCGTGCTCGTCGGATACGGGACCGGAGGGCACGTTACGTCGCGACGCCGCAAGCCGGCCGAGCGGCCGGTGACGGCATCCGTCGGGGTCATCGCCAAGCCGCCGATCCGCAAGCTCGCGCGCGATCTCGGTGTCGATCTTGCCGCCGTGACGCCGTCGGGCGAGGCCGGCGAAGTCACCCGTGAGGACGTGGTGAAACACGCCTCGCAGGCCAGCGTCTTCCGCAACATCGAGACTCCCGACTGGCCCGAGGTGCGCGAGGAGACGATCGCCGTTGCGCCGGCAGCGGCATCCGCGCCCCCCGCCCCGAACGGGGTGGCATCTCCCTTCGCACAGGCGGCGGGCCGGGTCGAGTCGATCCCGGTCAAGGGTGTGCGCAAGGCTACGTCGACGGCGATGGTGCAGTCCGCGTACTCCGCGCCGCACGTGTCGGTGTGGACGGATGTCGACGCGACGCGCACGATGGAGCTCGTCAAGCGGCTGAAAGCCTCCCCCGACTTCGCCGATGTCAAGGTCTCTCCGCTGCTGATCATGGCGCGCGCCGTCATCTGGGCGGTGCGCCGAACGCCGATGGTCAACGCTGCCTGGGTTGACGGCGATGCCGACGGCGGAGCCCAGATCAGCGTGCGGCACTACGTCAACCTCGGGATCGCTGCGGCAACCCCGCGCGGGCTTCTGGTTCCCAACATCAAGGATGCGCAAGACCTCAACATGCGCGAGCTCGCCCGGGCGCTTGAGAAGCTCACGCTCACGGCGCGCGAGGGCAAGACCACCCCCGCTGACCAGCAGGGCGGCACGATCACGATCACGAACATCGGGGTGTTCGGGATGGATGCCGGAACCCCGATCATCAATCCCGGTGAGTCGGGCATCGTCGCGATGGGCACGATCCGGCAAAAGCCCTGGGTCGTGGACGGTGAGGTGCGTCCGCGCTATGTCACCACCGTCTCGGGCTCGTTCGATCACCGGGTCATCGACGGCGACGGGATGAGCCGCTTCATCGCCGATGTCGCGTCGATCCTCGAGGAGCCCGCACTCCTGCTCGACTGACGGCTCGGGCCGCGCCGTCAGGCATGTGGTCGGCGTCTTCTCGTTTTGATAATGATTCTCACCTCCGTTATCGTTGTCGATATGACGACCCGACGACTTTCCACCCTGCTCGCGCTCGGCGCGGCATCCGCCCTCACCCTCACGGCCTGCGCCGGTACGGGCGGAACATCGGAGACCTCGGTCCCGGATGCCGCCACGCTGAGCGTCGTCGCGTCAACCAACGTCTACGGCCAGATCGCCGAGGAGATCGGCGGTGACGCGGTCACGGTCACCTCGATCATCGCCTCAGCTGCTCAGGACCCGCACGAGTTCGAGCCGACAGCCCAAGACCAGCTCACGGTCTCGGAAGCCGACCTCATCATCGAGAACGGCGGCGGCTACGACGGCTTCATGGACGCGATGATCGAGGCGAGTGGCACGACTGCCCCGGTCATTACTGCTGCCACGTTCAACCACGACTACCCGGGTGAGGACGGCGCAGCGGAAACCGAAGACGCTCACGCCGATGAGGACGGTCACGACCACGCGCACATCGAGGGATTCAACGAGCACGTCTGGTACGACCCGCACACGATGGAGCACCTCGCCGAAGCCATTGCCGATGAGCTCTCGACGCTCGACCCCGACAACGCTGACCTCTTCGAGACCAACGCCGCAGCCTTCATCGACCAGATCGCCGGACTGGAGGCATCCCTCGACGAGATCTCGGCAGCCCACGCGGGCGAAGGGGTGTTCGTCACCGAGCCCGTTCCCGTCTACCTGATCGTGGCGGCAGGGCTCGAGAACCTCACCCCCGAGGCCTTCAGTGAGGCCGTCGAGGAGGGGCAGGACGTGCCCCCCGCAACTCTGCTCGAGGCGCTGGGCATCGTGGAAGACGGCTCTGTCAAGGTCGTCATCGCGAACGCGCAGACTGGTGGAGCAGAGACCACGCAGATCATCGATACCGCAACCGCGCAGGCAATCCCGGTTCTGGAGTTCACGGAGACCCTTCCGGAGGGCCAGACTTACATCTCGTGGATGCAGCAGAACATCGCGGAGCTCGCGGACGCGCTCGGCGCGTGAGCTCCAGCGCGACCTCGGACGCCCAGCCGCCGCTCCGCATCCGCGGAGCGGCGCTGCGCCGTGGCGAGCGGGAACTGTGGGCCGGGCTCGACCTCGACGTCGAACCCGGCGAGTTCATCGCGGTCCTCGGGCCCAGCGGCTCTGGCAAGACGACGCTGCTGCGCGCCATCCTGGGCCTTGAGCACCTGAGCGCCGGGACCATCGAGACCGCCGGCCGCCGGGTCGAGCGCCGGGGCAACCGGCACATCGGTTATGTGCCCCAGCAGCGCCCCCTTCCGCCCGAAACCGCGCTACGGGGTCGGGACCTCGTGACCCTCGGTGTCACCGGCCACAAGTTCGGCTTCAGCCTCCCGCGCCGGCGTGAGCGCGACCGGGTCGACGCGTTGGTGGCAGACGTCGGTGCCGAAGGGTTCGCCGACCGGCCCGTCGGTGAACTGTCCGGGGGCGAGCAGCAGCGGCTGCGCATCGGGCAGGCGATCGCCGACGACCCCGGCCTGCTGCTGTGCGATGAGCCGCTGACGAGCCTCGACCTTGCCAACCAACAGGCGATCGTGGCGCTCATCGATCGGCACCGGCGCGAGCGCGGCACCGGCGTGCTCTTCGTCACGCATGACATCAACCCCGTCCTCGACGTCGTGGATCGCATCCTCTACATCGCCGGGGGCCGGTTCACGCTCGGAAAGCCCGACGAGGTCTTGCAGACGAGCGTTCTCAGCGACCTCTACGGCGCTCCCGTCGCTGTGCTGCGCGCCGGCGACCGGCTCGTCGTCGTCGGCGCGCCGGATGCCGAGGTCTCACACCATCACCACCACGACGGCGACGAACTCGGTGGGGTGCACGCATGAACTGGTCTGACATCGGTGACGCCATGTTCGGGGGGGTGGCCGACTACGGTGCGATCCTCGCGTTGGTCTCGAACTCGGTCATCGCAGGCGCCGTGCTGGGCCTGGTCGGAGGCCTCGTCGGCGTCTTCGTGATGCAGCGCGACATGGCTTTCGCCGTCCACGGCATCAGCGAGCTCTCGTTCGCGGGCGCCGCGTTCGCGCTCCTGATCGGCTGGGATGTCGTGACCGGGTCGATCGTGGGCTCGCTCATCGCCGCCGGCCTCATCGGATGGCTCGGCGCCCGCGCCCGCGACCGCAACTCGTTCATCGGCGTGCTCATGCCGTTCGGCCTGGGCCTGGGCATCCTGTTTCTGTCGCTCTACAGCGGGCGCAGCGCCAACCGCTTCAGCCTGCTGACGGGGCAGATCGTCTCGGTGCAGAACGCCCAGCTCGGGTGGTTGATCGCGATCAGCATCCTGGTTCTTCTCGGACTGCTCTTCATCTGGCGCCCCCTGCGCTTCGACTCCCTCGACCCGCAGTCCGCGGCAGCGCGCGGTGTGCCGGTCACGGCCGTCTCGCTCGGGTTCATGCTGCTGCTCGGGCTGATCGTCGCCGTGGCGATCCACATCATCGGTGCGCTGCTGGTCATGGCGTTGCTGGTGACCCCCGCCGCCGCGGCCATGCGGATCGCCTCCGGTCCGTGGAGTGTTCCGCTGCTGGCGGCAGGGTTCGGATTCGTCTCGGCAGTGGGCGGCATCCTGTTGGCCATTGCCGGCACGCTCCCGGTGAGCCCCTACATCACGACCATCTCCTTCCTCATCTACCTCGTCTGCCGCCTGGTCGGGGGACGCCGCGGTCGGGTGACACGGGAGCGGATCGCGTGAGGACTCGCACCTACTCCCAGCCCGCGCCGAACCTGGGTCGATAGACTCCCGGCCATGGCGCAACGCAATACCTGGCAACGCGAACGCGTGCGCACGGCGCTGGGCGACGCCCCCGGCTTCATCAGTGCCCAGTCGCTTCATGCAGTCCTTCGCGACGAAGACACCGGGATCGGCCTGGCGACCGTTTACCGCGCTCTGGCGAGTCTCGCCGACGAGGGCGCAGCCGACACGCTGCACGGCCCCGACGGCGAAAGCCTCTACCGTGCATGTGCAACCTCGGGGCACCACCACCACCTGATCTGTCGCTCGTGCGGGGCGACAGTGGAGATCGCAGCGACCCCCGTCGAGCAGTGGGCGCGGTCGGTCGCCGAACAGCACGGCTACACGGATGCCGAGCATGTCGTCGACATCTTCGGGCGCTGCCCCGAATGCACGGCGCGCGCCCGCGCGGCATCCGGCGATGGGAACCGTGCGCGCTGACGCGCCGGTGACCGATCGCGCGCGCGCGGGGGGCGCGAGCCCGGGTGCCCGGGCAGCGGTCGGCGTCGGAATCGGCATCCTCTTCATCGCGATCCTGGTCGCGATCGACCTTCTGTCTCCGTCGCTGTTCACCTCACCCCTGTCGACGCGAGCGCAGGACGGTCTGACCCTCGCGATCAGCGTCCTGATCGAGTCACTGCCGTTCGTGGTGCTCGGTGTGGTGCTCTCGATCGTCGTGCAGGTCTGGATCCCGCCAGGGGTTCTCGAGCGATGGATGCCGCGCACGCCGTGGCTGCGGCGCGGCGTGCTCTCCCTCCTCGGCATGTTCATCCCGGTATGCGAGTGCGGCAACGTCCCGTTCGCACGCGGCCTGCTGATGCGCGGGTTCACGGTGCCTGAGACATTGACCTTCCTCATCGCGGCGCCGATCGTGAACCCGATCGTGATCATCACGACTCATCAGGCTTTCGGCTTCAGCGACGGCATCCTGGTGGCGCGCCTGGTGGGAGGGTTCCTGATCGCCAACCTGCTCGGCTGGCTCTACAGTCGGCATCCGAGCCCCGACGCCTTGCTGACCGACCGGTTCCGCGACACGTGCGAACTGGTCACGCACGAGCCCGGCGGCAAGGGACGCCGAAGCCTCGCCCAGCTGGTCATCGAACTGCGCGCCGTCATGCCCGCGCTCATCATCGGGTCCGCCATCGCCGGAGCGGTGCAGGTGCTCATCCCGCGGGACGTGTTGCTGGCGATCGGGTCCAACCCCGCACTGTCGATCGTCGCCATGATCGCTCTCGCGATGGTCGTCTCGATCTGCTCCAACGTCGACTCGTTCTTTGCGCTCTCGTTCGCCTCGACCTTCACTCCCGGTTCGATCGTCGCCTTCCTCCTGGTCGGGCCTCTCGTCGATGTGAAGATGCTCGCCCTGCTGCGCACGACCTTCACGACCCGCACCCTCGTCGGGATCGTCGTAGTCGTCGTTCTGTCGGCCTTCGCCATGGGGACGGTGGTGAACCTTCTTGCCTAGGCTCGGCTCCCTCGGAACGCGCTGGCTCGGCGTCGGACTTGCCTCAGCGCTCGCCGTCCTCACCGTCGGGCTTGCGGTCACGGGCCGACTGTCGCTCTACATCAACCCTGAGTCGGCGTGGTTCGCGGTCGGGATGTCGGTGATCGTGCTGATCGGAGCGGTCGCATCGTTCGCGCTTCCGCTGGGCGCCGAAGAAGACCACGGACACGATCATGAGGATGCCGGGGCCGCGCGACACACGGATGCCGACCATGGCCGGGCCTCGATGGAGACTGAAGAGGGTCACGCGCACGCCCACGCTCGGCATCCGGTGGCCCTCGCGGGCACGGTGATCGCCGGAGTGCTTGCCAGCGCCGTCGTGATCGGTGCCCTCGCGCTACCACCGTCGTCCCTGTCTCCGCAGTTCGCCTCGACGAGCACCTCGACCACGCCGGTCCTGTTCGGCGGCCGGGATGTCGTCACCCTCGCCTCGACAGGCGATACGGCGACCTTCGGGGTCGGGGAATGGGCAACGGTGTTCGCGACCGCGACAGACCCGGCATCCTTCGACGGCGACGCCGTCACCCTGACCGGCTTCGTCGCCCCGGGCGACGCCGGGACCGGCTTCTTGCTGTCGCGTTTTGTCATCACCCACTGCGTTATCGACGCGCAGCTGGCAGCCGTTCCCATCTCGTGGGGTGGCACGGCAGCGCCCGAGGGCGAGTGGGCGACCGTGACGGGCACGGTGCGCTCGGACTCCGCAGGGCGCCTGCACATCGCGGCCGAGTCGGTGGAGGCCGTGCCCGAGCCCGAGGACCCGTATGAGTACTGACGCCGGCCGAGGTCGCCAGGCGCCGGCTCCGTCGCGGCGCCAGCGAGCAGCGCGGCGCCGGCTGCGCGGGTTCGTCCTCGGGTTCGTCGGGGTTGCCGCAGCCATCGGGCTCGTCGGAGCGCTCGGTGCCGCGGCAACTGTCCTGATGGGTCCGCGTGTGACGACGGTGCAGGTCGACCCGGCCGCAGCGATCTCGGCATCCGGGTCCCGGCTCATCGTGACGACCTCGCAGTCGCTCGCCGACGTCGATCCTGCTTCGGTGACCGTGACACCCGCAACGCCGTTCGATATCGACACCTCGGGCCGCAGCATCGGCCTGCGCTTCACGGTGCCGCTGGATGCCGACACCGAGTACACCGTCACAATCGACGGGGTGACCGGATTGTCGGGTGGTCCGTCATCCACGATCACTGAGTCGTTCCAGACTCCGCCGAGCGAGGTGTTCCTGCTGCAGCGCGGCACAGTCGACGGCGACACCATCTTCCGCACCGACCTGACCGGTGAGGCCGCCGTCGCGGTATTCGCTCACTCGCACATCGAGGACTACCGCGCGACCCGTGATCACCTGGTCGTGCTCGTCGACGAGGACGGCGAGAGTGCGCTCATCATGACCGACCTCGACGGGCAGAACCCGGTCGAGTTGACCCTGCCGGGCACGGGATACATTGCTGACCTGCAGATCGCCGACCGCGGTGAGCGAATCGGGTACCTGTTCACCTCGGCGACGGTCGGGACGGGAACCGGCGACGAATCGGCGCTGTACACGGCATCGCTCGATACCCCGACCGCCGAGCCGGCGAAGGTCGTCGTCGCAGGGGCCGACGAGCGCGTCGCGCAATGGTCGTTCGTGCCCGACACCGACAGTGTGCTGCTGGTCGCCTTCGACGGGACCCTGTTGCTGACCGCCCCCGACGGATCGGCTCCGACAGCTCTCGGGCTCGCGCTCGCGATCGATGGCATCGCGCCTGGAACCGCCCAGGCGATCGTCGAGCGCGTCGACGGGCTCGTCGTGCTCGACCTGCTCACCGGAGAGGAGACACCGCTGGATGTGGGCGACGACCCGGCGGTGATCGGCAGCGTCATGCCGCTCCCGCGCGGCGGCACCCTGCGCACGACGTTCCCGATCGCCGATAGCGGACTGCCGACCGGTGCGACATCCGTCGTTCTCGTTGATGACGCCGGTGCATCGGCGGAGGTGTTCTCGGCGCCGGATACCGACGCCGTCCTGCAGACGTGCGTGTCGCCCAGCGGTCAATACGCGGCGATGCTCGTGGCGCCCGACCTGGCATCCAACCCATACGACACCTACCAGCTGCCGCTCCCCGCGACGGTGGAAACGCACATCGTCGAATTGCCACGGGACGAGAGCTCACAAGCCCGCGAACTGGTCGCGCTCGCCGGCTCGTCGATCTCGTGGTGCCGACAGTCGGTGTCGTGGCGGTGATGATTCCCGACGGTCTGCGACCTGCAACGCGCTCCGACCTCTCGGCGTTGCCGGTTGACGTGGCCCCGACACTCCTCGGTGCGCACCTGATCGTTGAGGCTGGCGGTGAACGGGTCGTCGCCCGTCTCACCGAGGTCGAGGCCTACCACGGCGTCGGAACCGGCGAGATTCCCGATCCCGGATCCCACGCGCGGTCGGGCAGAAGCGCTCGCAATGCGACGATGTGGGGCCCGCCCGGCCACCTCTACGTGTACCTCAGTCACGGCATCCATTCGTGCGTCAACGTCGTGTGTGCACCGGCGGGCGTCGCCGGCGGTGTGCTGCTGCGGGCTGCCGAGATCGTCGAGGGCGCTGAGATCGCAAGGCGGCGCCGCTTCGCGGTGCGGGAGCCGGGGCCCGCGCGGGACCTCGCACGCGGACCCGGCAGGCTCGGACAGGCCGTCGGCCTGCATCATGCGGAGCACGACGGCATCGATGCCGTCACCGGTGCGAAGCAGTCCGGCGCCACCGCACGGCTGCTGCTGCCCGAGGAACCGCTGGCGCACGTGGCGACGGGGCCGCGGGTCGGCGTTGCGGGAGTCGCGGGCACGGATGCCTACCCCTGGCGGTTCTGGATCCCGGGCGACCCGACGGTCTCGGCCTTTCGCTGGGGTCGGGGCGCAGGAGGGGCGCGCGGAGCTACCGTGCTAGACTGACTCTTTGTCTGCGCGCACTCCAGCACGCAGTTCGTACCCCTCCCTCATCATCCGGCCAGAAATGGTCTGTCGAGTGCGGGGTGCAGACAAGGGATCTTGGGTGAGGCCGTCCGGCTTCACGGTACAGAAGGAGACATCACCATGGCTGCAGTGTGCCAGGTGACTGGAGCGGTTCCCGGCTTCGGTCACAACATCTCGCACTCGCACCGCCGGACGAAGCGCCGCTTCGACCCGAACGTGCAGAAGAAGACCTACTACGTGCCCTCGCTCGGTCGTAAGGTCACCCTGAACGTGTCCGCCAAGGGCATCAAGGTGATCGACGCGCGCGGCATCGAGTCGGTTGTGAAGGACCTCATCGCGAAGGGTGTGAAGCTCTAATGGCGAAGAAGGCTCAGGACGTCCGTCCGATCATCAAGCTGCGCTCGACCGCCGGCACGGGGTACACCTACGTGACGCGCAAGAACCGCCGCAACAACCCTGACCGCATCGTGCTGAAGAAGTACGACCCGGTCATCCGCAAGCACGTCGAATTCCGAGAGGAGCGCTGATCATGGCCAAGAAGAGCAAGATTGCCCGTAACCAGCAGCGCCAGGCGGTCGTCGACCGTTACGCTGCCAAGCGCCTCGAGCTCAAGAAGCAGCTCGTGGACCCCAACGCAACCGACGAGCAGCGCGAAGCCGCCCGCGTCGGCCTGCAGAAGCTTCCCCGCAACGCGTCGCCGGTGCGCCTGCGCAGCCGTGACGCGATCGACGGTCGCCCCCGCGGCGTGCTGACGAAGTTCGGCATCTCGCGTGTGCGCTTCCGCGACATGGCCCACCGTGGCGAACTGCCCGGTGTGACCAAGTCGAGCTGGTAAGCCAGCCCGCGAACAAGCACTGTCGAGCTGGTAAGCCAGCCCGCGAACAGGCACTGTCGAGCTGGTAAGCCAGCCCGCGGACGTCAAGGCCCGGCATCCTCAGGGATGCCGGGCCTTTCGTGTTCCCGCGGTGGGTTGCACTGAGAATCCGATTCGGCGCCGAATTCGGGGTTCCGGAGAGGATTCTCGGCGCCCAAACGGATTCTCGCGTGTGGGTTGCGCGGATTGAGCGCCGCTGACCGTAGAAGTCACGGCAGTCACATGCGTCACTCCCGTGACGCGACACGCCGCGAAACGGATGCCTCCGGCGGGGAAATCCGCGGAATTCCGGGGTTCGTGGGTATATTCGAGGTCGGTCGGCAAGAGACCAGCCGAGAGCCACCAGCTTTCGGTCCATGCACGAGGGCGGGGACTTCACCGCCTTGGAGGACAACCACAATGGCTGAAAAGTCCATCACCAAGACCGAGCTCGTCGCGAGCATCGCAAGCGCAACCGGTCAGAGCCAGGCCACCGTTTCGGGCGTCGTCGACGCGCTGTTCACCACTGTCGCCGAGGCCGTCGCCAAGGGCAGCAAGGTGTCGATCCCGGGCTGGGTCTCGTTCGAGCAGGTCGCCACCTCCGCTCGCACGGGCCGCAACCCGCAGACCGGCGAAGAGATCAAGATCCCCGCCGGCAAGCGCGTCAAGGTCTCGGCTGGCGCCAAGCTCAAGGCTGCCGCCAAGTAAGACCCTTCGTCTTCACCTCGAAAGGGGAGCGTCCGCCCGCGGATGCTCCCCTTTCGCGCGCGTAGGCTGAGGGGATGGATTCCCGCCTGCTGCGGGCGATCGGCCCGGCGACGCTCGTGACGGTCGCCGTCGTCGTGATGGTCGCCGCCCTTGCGTACGGTGGTGGCGCCGCGCCGCTGGTGATCGCGGATGCGGGACCCGTCGTTCGTTGGGGTCTGCCGACAGCGACGCTGGTCTTCAACCTCGCCGCGGCCGGGATGCTGGGATCGCTCATCCTGGCCCTGTTCGCTCTCAAAGCCGGCGATAAGGCCTTCACTGTCTCTGTGGATGTCGCATCCGTCTCGGCGGCAGTGTTCACCGTCGCTGCCGGCGTCACGGGGTTCTTCACGTTCATCGACGCCTTCAACGCCCAGGTGGCGCTCGGCCCCGAGTTCGGTTCGCAGTTCGGCAGGTTCCTGACAGACACCGATCTCGGCCGGGCGTGGCTGCTCACCACCATTTTCGGGGCGGTGCTCACGGTTCTCACGTTCGCGGTCCGCTCGTGGACGGGCACCTTCCTCGTCGCTCTCCTCGCGATCGCCGCGCTCGTGCCGGTGGGCACGCAGGGTCACTCGGGTGAGGAGGCCAACCACAACGCCGCCGTGATGGCGACGGTGCTCCACATCGAGGGAGCAGCGCTCTGGCTCGGTGGCTTGATGCTGCTGATCGTCATCCGCCCGGTGCTGCCGACGGATCGGATGACGACGGTGCTGCGCCGCTATTCGACGGTCGCGATCGTCGCCTTCGTCGTCGTTGCGGCATCCGGGTACGTGCGCGGTGTCATCGGCGTCGTGACGTGGGAAGCGATGCTCTCGCCGTACGGCGCGATCCTGACCGTCAAGATCGTCGCCCTCGTTGCGATGGGGCTGCTCGGCGCGTGGTATCGGCTTCGGCTGATCGATCGACTGCGCGAGCGCCGCGCATCCCGGTTCTTCTGGTGGCTGATCCTGGCCGAGATCGGGTTCATGGGACTTGCCAGCGGCGCCGCCGTCGCGCTCGCGCGGACCCCGCCGCCGGTCGATACTTCGCTGCCCGAACTGCGTACGCCGGCCGAGTTCCTTACGGGCGCGGCGCTACCACCCGAGCTGACGCCCTGGCAGTGGGTGGCCGCGTGGGAGATCGACCTCCTGTGGGCACTGCTGTGTGCCTTTGCGGCATTCTTCTATCTCGCCGGCGTGTGGCGCCTTCGCGCGCGCGGCGACCGGTGGCCGCTGTATCGCACGGTGCTGTTCCTGTCGGGCCTGGTCATGCTCGCGTGGATCACCAACGGTGCGCACAACGTCTATCAGGAGTACCTGTTCAGCGTGCACATGTTCGGACACATGGCTCTGACGATGGGCATCCCGCTGCTGCTGGTCGCGGGTGCTCCAGTCACGCTCGCGCTGCGAGCTGTGCGCAAGCGGGATGACGGCACGCGCGGCGGCCGCGAGTGGATCCTCTGGGCCATCCACACGCCGTTTGCGAAGGTCGTCACCAATCCGTTCTTCGCCGCGGGGAACTTCGTACTCTCGCTCTGGCTCTTCTACTACACCGACCTGTTCCGCTGGAGTCTGTACGACCACCTCGGGCATGAGTGGATGATCTTCCACTTCCTGATCACGGGGTATCTGTTCGTGCTGTCGCTGATCGGCATCGATCCGGTCCCCTACCGCCTTCCCTACCCATTCCGCTTGCTCATCCTGATCGGGGTCATGGCGATGCACGCCTTCTTCGGCATCGCGATCATGATGAACAGCGGGCTGATGGTCGCCGAGTGGTTCGGTGCGATGGGCCGCACGTGGGGGGCGACGCCGCTCGAAGACCAGTACATCGGCGGTGGCATCGCGTGGTCGATCGGAGAGATCCCCACCCTCATCCTGGCGATCACGGTTGCCATCCAGTGGAGCCGCAGTGACGAGCGAGCGCAACGGCGCGAGGACCGGCAGGCCGATCGCACAGCGGATGCCGAACTCGAGGAGTACAACGCACGGCTGGCTCAGCTCGCCGAGCGGGACTCACGCGTCGGCCGCTGAGCGCGGCCCTGCCTCACCCGAGCAGAATCGATGCCGTGCCGTCGGGGAGGATGTCGATCGTTCCCGTGACGACGAAGGGGACGTCGACGCTGACATCGCTCACGCTGCCGTCGAACAGCGAGCGGGAGCGAAGCTCGATGTGGGCCATGGCGGCTGACTCGGCGATGCGCCACCCGGCGCCGTCGGCGACGAGCGAGACGGTCGGGTCTTGCACGATCGACCACGTCGGCAGGGTCACGATGCGGTCGGTGAGGTCGAACCCGAACGGGCAGGCGGTGGGCTGCAGGACCTCTTGCTGTGTGCACTCGTCGAGGAAGGCATCCACTTTCTCTTGCACGAGCGCGACAAACTCGTCGGATGCCGTTGCGGTGACGCTGACCGGGACACTGGTGAACGGGACGTCCGAGAGCATTGCCACGCCCGGTGAGGTGGCCGTGGGAGTATCGACGGTCACCGAGTAGATGCCGGGCGAGAACACCAGCAGGGGGATCGGCGCAGACAGGTCGGCGGCGGCTCCGTCCGGTGAGACCTGCCGTTTGTCCACGCTGAAGCCGTTCACCGCGAACTGTGACGAGCCGTTCACGGTGAGATCCATCACCGCGATCGGGCTCTGCGCGAACTCCCACCGGGGGAAGATCCCGTTCATGCCGTCTTGCCTGACCGAGAATGTCGTGGACGCCTCGTGGCCGCCCGCGGTGTACGCGAGGGTCACCGCGATGGTGTCGCCGGTGTTCGTCTCGGAGACGACGCGGATGTCGCTGAGATCGCCGAGTGCGCTCGATCGCAGGAAGTCCTCGGAGGCGTCCGCGGGGAGGCCGGCGGCCTCCAGGTCGGCAGATGAGACCGCGACTCCGGGCACGGCGAGTGCCTGCGTGGCATTGCCGTCGGCGAGCAGGTTTGCGTAGCGGACCACGAACGCCGATGGGCCGTAGAACTGGGCGTAGAGCGTCGCGCCCGCCGCGATGAATGCGGCGATGAGCAGTGCGCCGATGGCCGAGAGAATCACGAGGTCGCCGGCAACGGCGCGGCGCGCATCCCCGCGGCCGCGATGCGATGCGCGCGGCGCAGAGTCCGCCGTGACCGTCGAGTCGGGCGCGGTGGCAGCACTGCCCGACGCCATCTCCCCCGTGGTGCTCACGGCACCAGTCTAGAAACGACCCGCTGTGAGGACGCCCTGCCGCGGCGTGCGCTGGGTAGCATGGCCCGGTGCAGGCGCCCGAACTCTCCGCAGAGCAAGAGGCGCTGTTCCGGCTCATTGAAGACACGCGCGACCACGTCTTCGTCACCGGTCGCGCCGGGACCGGCAAGTCCACGCTCTTGCAGCACCTGTCCTACCGGACGAGTAAACAGATCGCCGTCTGCGCGCCCACCGGTGTCGCTGCGCTCAACGTCGAGGGCCAGACGATTCACTCCTTGCTGCGCTTGCCGATCGGCCTGATCGCGGATGCCGACCTCGAGCATCCTGATGCGACCCGCAAGCTGCTGAACGCGATCGACACCCTCGTGATCGACGAGATCTCGATGGTCAACGCCGACGTCATGGATGCCATCGACCGCTCCCTGCGACAGGCCCGCGGCCGGCGCGCCGAGCCGTTCGGCGGGGTGCAGATCGTGATGTTCGGTGACCCATACCAGCTCGCGCCGGTGCCGCCGCGTCATGGTGATGAGCAGCGATACATCCGCGATCACTACCGGTCGTTCTGGTTCTTCGACGCGCGAGTGTGGGCCGGGTCGGATGCCGCGCTTCCCGGATCGGAGGGGTCCTCACTCCTGGATCTCGGCCGGTACGGTGCGTCCCTCCAGATCCGCGAGCTCGCTGAGATCCATCGGCAATCCGATCCGGAGTTTCGCCGGATGCTGGGAGCGGTCCGTCATGGCCGCGTCACCGCCGATATCGCGCAGGTGCTCAACGACACCGGTGCCCGCACCCCGCCGGTGGGTGGGGACGACGAACCTCCGATCATCACCCTCGCCACACGCAACGACATCGTCACGCGCATCAACCGCGCACACCTCGATGCGCTGCCGGGCGCTACCCAGACGGCGCATGCCGAGATCAGTGGCGATTTCGGTCGCGGGGATGCCGCCTATCCCGCAGACGCGGAACTGCAGCTCAAGGTCGGTGCGCAGGTCATGTTCCTTCGTAACGACGTCTCGACGTTCGGCCAGCCGCCGCGGTGGGTCAACGGCACCATCGGAACCGTGACGCGTATCGCGGGTGGCACGGTGCGCGTGGAGGTGGATGGCGAACAGATGGATGTCGAGCCGGCCGTCTGGGAGAGATTCCGCTATGCCTACAACGCGTCGACGCGGTCGATCTCGCGCGAGATCGTGGCGGAGTTCACCCAGTTTCCGCTGCGCCTGGCGTGGGCGGTGACGATCCACAAGTCGCAGGGAAAGACGTACGACCGCGCCATCATCGACCTGGGATCGGGCGCGTTCGCACCGGGCCAGACCTACGTCGCGCTCAGCAGACTGACCTCGCTCGAGGGGCTCTATCTGTCCAGGCCCCTGCGACCTCGGGACATCCAGGTCGACCCCGATGTGCAGCGATTCATGGCCGCTGTTCGGGCCCGCGCCTGAGGATCGTTCAGGCGATCTCGGCGATACGACCCGAGGCTTTGGCTGCGGCAAGGTCGACGAAGACATCGGTGTTGAACTGGTAGGCGCGCAGCACTTCATCGATGACGCGCTCCTGTTCGTCTGCGTCCCACGGAGCGGCATCCAGTTGCTCGCGGTACACATCCTTGAAGGCGCGGGGGTCGGCGATGTCGTCGAACACGTAGAAGCCGATCCCGTTGGTCTCAAACCCGAACTGCCGTGCCATGAGCTTGCCGATGAACTGCCCGCCCGAGAGGTCCCCCAGGTAGCGGGTGTAGTGGTGGGCGACGAATCCGCCGGCCCAGGTCGAGCCGACCTCGTTGATCCGATCGACGTAGCGCTGGGTGCTCGGGAGCGGAGCGATCCGCTCGCGCCAGTCCGGTCCGATGAGGAACTCGAGGTCGGCCTCCAGTGCGGGGATGCGGGTGAGCTTGTCGCTGATGAACGGGGCCGCAACGGGGTCGTTGCGCATCACGTCGGCGGCGCGCTCGATCGCGTCGTACATGAACCAGTGCTGGGCGACAAGCGCGATGTAGTCCTCGCGCGTGCCCTCGCCCTTCATCAGATCGCTCATGAAGCCGGCGTGTTCACTGCCCGAATGGGCGGTGCTCGAGCGCTCGCGCAGGGCCGTCGAGAACGGGGTCACGGGTGTCATGCGCACCAGTGTACCTTCAGGTAAGCCGAACCTTACAAGACCAAAGTCCCGATGGTGCGAGAGTCGGCGCCGCTCACTCGTGCGGACGAGGCTCGATCCCGAGACGCTCGCACGCCGCGTCATAGAGCTTCACGATCTCGGCACGGATCTGGGGCCGTTCTGTGATGCTGCCGCCGGGCCACGCAACAGCCACGGTCACTGTCGTGCCGTCGCCGAGCTCGGCATCCCACACCCCGCCGTCGCCATCGAGATCGGACATGACCGCGCCGACGGCATCCGTCTGTCCGAACGCCCGCACGATCAGGAGGTTGTCGCCACCGTGGTCGCCGTTCATGTGGGCGAGGACGCCGGTGCGGATGGTGTCGTCGAAGCGATACGTCATGGTGCCAGCGTAGGGCCGTGATCATTGCGTGATGTTGATGTGTTTGAATGCTGAATGCACGAACAACGGGGGTTGGGTATGGGTGCGACGATCCTCAGGCGGCGTTGGAGCGCCCTCGGGATCGCGACGGTTGCCCTCGCGGCGATGCTCGTTGGGTGCGCTCCCACCGGAACCGTCGAGATCGACGTGCCGGCTCAGGTCGAGGGAGATTTCCCCGCCGAGACCCAGTCGCAACTGGATGCCGCGCTGGCCGAGGCGATGGCCGCGACCGGAGCGTCGGCTGCCATTGTGGGAGTCTGGGCGCCGTGGAGCGGCTCCTGGGTCGCCGGTGTGGGAACCCAGTCTCCGACAAGCTCGCAGGCTGTCACTTCCGACATGGAGTTCCGCGCATCCCGGGTTACGCGGGCCATGACGTGCGATGTTCTCTACGCGCTCGTCGACCGCGAGGTCGTTGCCCTGGAGGACAACGTCTCGGAGTATGTCGGCGGCGCGTCGGGACTGGAAGACGTGACCTTGGGTCAGCTGTGCGACAGCACGTCGGGCATCGGGGCATCGGCACCGTCGCTGTGGGACGACTGGCTCAAGACCCCGAACCGCCAGTGGCCTCCGCTCGAGCTCGCGGCCTACGGCATGGGCCGTGAGCGAACAAGCAGTCCGGGCGCCGCTTTCGTCGACTCGGATGCCGGATACTTCCTGCTCGGCGTTGCACTCGAGACCGCAACCACGACATCCCTCCCCGAGTTGTTCGAGCAATACGTCACCGAACCCCTCAGCCTGGATTCCACGTGGCTTCCGGGCTCCGCCCCGGCGACGCCAGCCGGTGATACCGGTGCTCCGTCGCTACAGGGCAACAACTCCCTGCCGGGTGAGGACGGGCAGCTCCTGTGCGCTGATCCCCTCGAGATCACGGAGCTCTCGGCGAGCATCGGCTTTGCCGATTCGGGAGCTGTCTCGACGATCGCCGACCTCGGTCGCTACGCGCAGGCGCTTGCCACCGGGGCCCTGCTCGGCGATGACCAGACGCGGTTCGACAGCCCTCGTGAGGCGTACCCCGGCGCGCCGACCTGGTACACCTACGACGGCGGAGCGTTCGCCGCCGGCGGGCTGATCGGTCAGCACGGCGCGATTCCCGGCTACCTCACGGCTGCCTACGCCGACCCCGACACGGGGCTGACGGTCGCTGTCGTCTTGAACAACTCCGCGGCTCCCGCGGGGATCGCAGCAAATCTCGCCTGGGAGCTTGCCGCGATCGCCTCCAAGGCTCCGGCAGCCGCCGGCGAGACCGCGCCCCCGGCGGGCCTGCCCTGGACGGCCGAACAGCAGGCCGAAGCCATCCGCGGCGCGGCGGTCTGTCCGCTGCCTCAGCAGTGAACCCGGACCCGCGGTGAGCGCTCCGCGCGCGGCAGCCCTGTCTTCGCCGCCGTTCGCGGTCGGAATGGTCGTCACGGGTCTGGTGTGTCAGGAGCTCGGTGCCTCCCTCGCCGTTCTGCTCTTCCCCGCGCTGGGGCCCCTGGGAATCGTGTTCCTGCGTCTCGGTTTCTCGGCCGTCATCCTCATGGTCATCGCCCGGCCCCGCCTTCGCGGTCACACCCCGACAGCCTGGCGCTCGGTCGTCGGCTTCGGGCTGGTACTCGCGCTGATGAACTGCCTGTTCTACCTGGCGCTCGCGCGGCTTCCCCTCGGCGTCACGGTCACCATTGAGGTGCTCGGACCGCTTGTGCTCTCGGTGATCGCCGCGCGTCGTGCCAGCGCCTGGCTGTGGGCAGGGCTGGCGCTGATCGGGGTCATCGCGCTGGCCGGGGGCGGGTGGGACCGACTGGACCCGATCGGCGTCCTGTTCGCGCTCGGGGCGGCATCCAGCTGGGCGCTGTACATCCTCGCCTCCGCGCGCGTCGGGCGTGAATTCCCGCGCCTGGACGGACTTGCGCTGGCCATGGTCGTGGGCGCGCTCGCAGCGCTGCCCTGGGGACTGATCGCAGCAGGCGGCTCACTCGTGCGCATCGACCTTCTCGCATTGGGCGCGGCAGTCGCGGTGCTCTCTTCGACGATCCCGTACGCGCTCGAGCTGTTGGCGTTGCGGCGGCTGGCGGCATCCGCGTTCGCGATCCTGATGAGCCTTGCCCCCGCGACAGCGACCCTCGCCGGCTGGTTGCTGCTCGGACAGGCCATGACGTGGCTCGAGATCGTCGGAATCGCGCTGGTCATCGCTGCGAGCATCGGAGCCGTTCGGGCTGCATCAGTCCGAGCAGCGGCCGGCACGCGCGGCGCGGAAGCTCCTCCCGCCGAGCCGCTTCCGTAGGTCTGCGCTCCGCATCCCCGCTAGGGCGTGGCCGTGCCGCCGAGGATCGTCGACACGAGGTGTTCGGTGAGGGCATCGGCCCCGTCGAAGAGCACGCGGGTCCGGACACCGTCGTGATCCCGGGGGCCGAGGCGTTGTCCCCTCATGTCGACCACGGTCGAGCCGCGCGAGGGACCGTCTGTCGTATCGATGACGACGGGAACGCGCAGGCTTCGTCCAATGCCCGGCGCCCCCGCTGCGGTCATCGCCGCCAGCGGGTCATGCAGGGGGCTGAGCCTCTCACCGAACTGCGGCACGTAGAAGTCGAGGTAGTGGTCGAGGATCTCACCGACCGCGCGCGCGAACGGATCGGCTGAGGCGAGCAAGCGGCCCCGGTCGCCGTCGGTGAGGACATGGTTCATGGTCACATCCAGGGGCAAGAACGTCACGTCCCAGTCGGCCCGGGTGAGAACATCAGCAGCCTCGGGGTCGTTGAAGATGTTCGCCTCTGCCGCGGGAGTGATGTTGCCGGGAACGAGGGCTGCACCACCCATCGTCGTGACACCGGCAATTCGCGACGGCAGCGTCGGGTCGCGTTCCAGGGCGAGCGCGATGTTGGTCACCGGCCCGATCGTCAGGAGGTGGAGCGAACCTGCGTAGGCGTGGGACAACTCGAGCAGGAGGTCAGCAGCGTCGCGTGGGTCGGGTGAGGCGCCCGACTCGGGGAGGATGACGCCGCCGATGCCGTTGTCGCCGTGTACGTGTGGCGCGCCGCCGCCGTAGGCGCGCGTGAGGTGGTCGTGCGCGCCGACTGCCACGGGGATGTCGGGGAAGCCCGCCACCGCCAACAGATCGAGGGTGTTGCGAGCAGCTTGCGCGGCATCCGTGTTGCCACTGACCGTGCCGACCCCGACGAGCTCCACCAGGGGTGAGCGCAACAGGTAGGCCAGGGCGACGGTGTCGTCGATACCGGTGTCGCAGTCGAGGTACAGCGCAAGAGGCGCAGTCATGTCGCTCCCGGGGGTGATGAGGTGAGCGGACGGCGCCGTCCGGGGCGCGTCGCGCACCCCTTCGGTTATATCGCGCGGTGAACCGCCGGTCGTACCGGGAGCCACGGTGCGTGATGGAATGTCGGCATGACATCCCGAGGTCTGGGCCCGCTCTGCGTGGTCGGAAGCATCAACGTCGACATCTCGGTCACGGTGGGTGAGCTTCCGATTCCCGGCGAGACCGTGCGTGGGCGCGGACCGATCCGCGGCGCAGGCGGCAAGGGGGCGAATCAGGCGGCGGCAGCCGCTCGGCTCGGTGCGGCGGTGCGGATGCTCGGCGCGGTCGGAGACGACGCCGACGGCCGGGCCATGGTCGAGAACCTCCGCCGCGCAGGCGTCGACACGTCCGGCATCCGGGTCGTCGCGGAGCCGACGGGAACGGCGCTCATCACGGTGGACGCGGCGGGCGAGAACACGATCGTCGTGTGCGCCGGTGCCAATCACGCGGTCGAGGCGGCGGGGCCGTTCGCGTCCGACGAAGCGGTGCTCGCGCAGTTGGAGATCCCCCCGCACGCGATCGAGGCACTCGCGGCATCCGTGCCCGGATTCTTCGCACTCAACGCGGCGCCTGCCCGCGACGTGCCCCCCTCGGTGCTGAGACGCGCGGACCTCGTGATCGTCAACGACGCCGAGTTCGCCGCGCTCCCGGCAGTGTCGGCGGCGCGCCTGGTCGTGGTCACCCACGGGGCTCGCGGAGCATCGCTGTGGCGCGACGGTGAGCGAGTGCTGACGGCTCCATCGCCCGTGGTCAACGCCGTGAACGCTGTCGGTGCCGGGGACGCCTTCAGCGCCGCGATCACGCTCGCCGTGCATGCTGGGTGGTCCGATGAGGTTGCGCTGGCCGCGGCGTGCGCGGTGGGCGCCGACGCGGTGACCCACGTCGGCGCCCAGCCGCCCCTTCGTTCTCTCGCTGAGTACCGGTAGCGCTCAGCCGGTGACGTCGCGGGAGCGCAGGGCGAGAGCCGCAGCTCCTGTGAACAGAATCGCGACACCCCAGACCGCTGCGATGCCCCACGCGAATCCCGACTCGAGCGGCGCCTCGCTGTAGGCCCAGGAGTAAGGCGAGAGCCGTTCGACCCACCTGAGATCCTCGGACTGGTTCGCGACTGCCTGCAGTGCGTACCCGTAGACGGCTATGCCCGCGCCCGCCGCAACCCCGGCGATCCGGCGACCGGTGATGGCGCCGGCAAGCAGTGCGGCAGCGGCCGACAGTGCGCCCAGCCCCGCGAGGGCTGCAATCGCTGCGATGATTCCGGATGCCTCCAGCCCGAGTTCTGCAGGTCCGTTGAGGATGCCGACCACCACGCCGATGACGATGCCGAACACGACGAGCTTCAGAAGGATCGCCAGGGCGTTCTCGAGGACGTAGGAGACACGGCCGATCCCGTGTGCCAGGTCGAGTTCGAGGCGGCCGTTCTCTTCGGCGCCGCCGATCGCACTCGCACCCCACGCGGTGGTCGCGATCACGATCAGCGCGAAACCGATCAGGCCGAAGAAGGTCGCTTGCGCATACCCCGAGCCGGTGCCGATCTGGTCGTAGCCGAGGGCGTCGACCAGCTCTGGCGGCAGCGTCGCGATGATCTCTTCGAGCGAGCCGTTGCTGCCGAACGACGGAAACAGCGGAAGGTAGAGCGCGAGGGCAGCAGTGAGGCCCAGTGCCCACGCGAGCAGTCCGCGCCAGGAGTCACGGAGGCTCCGGGCTGTGATGGGGAGCAGGCGGCCCATCTCACTCGCCCCCCATCGCTGTGGGGGTATCGGTGCTCGCGGACCCGTAGAGGCGCAGCACCGACTCCTCGAGGTCGGGCTCCTCGATCAGCAGTTCGGCCACGTGGAAGCGGGCCAGTGCCTTTACGAGCGGGTCGATCTCGCCCTCGAGCGTGGCGTGCACGATCACCCGGTCATCCTGCGCACGCACCTCGGGGGGCGTGCTCGTCGACAGGGGCGCGAGTACGCCGCGGACCGCGTTGGGGTCGGCATCCGTCAGCACGGCACGGATGCGACGCACGGCGCCGAGCCGCAGCTCGTCGACAGCACCCGCCGCGACGATCCGGCCCTGGCTGAGCACCGCGACCTCGTCGGCTGCCTGCTGGATCTCACTGAGCACATGGGAGCTCAGCAGAACCGTTTGGCCGTTCTGCCGCGCCTCGTGCACGAGGCCGAGGAATTCGCGCTGCATCAGAGGATCGAGTCCGCTCGTGGGCTCGTCGAGGATCAGCAGTGGCGGCTCATGCATGAAGGCCTGAATGAGTCCGAGCTTCTGCTTGTTGCCCTTCGAGAGCGTGCGGACAGGGCGGGAGAGATCGCACGAGAGCCGCTCGGCCAGGTGGTCGATGCGCCCGGGGCTGACCGGTCCCGAGACGCTCGTGTAGAAGTCGAGGAGGCGCCGCCCGGTCGCCCTTCCCTCCATCCGAAATTCGCCGGGAACGTACCCGATGCGTCGCCGGAGGGCTGCCCCGCCGGTTCGCGGATCGGTTCCGAGCACGCGGGCGGTGCCGCTGGTCGGCCGGATGATGTCGACCAGCATCCGGAGGGTCGTGGTCTTTCCTGCCCCGTTGGGGCCGATCAGGCCGAACACCGTGCCGGGCGTGACAGACAGGGTCAGGCCATGGAGGGCGGTGCGCCGCCCGTACTGCTTGCGCAGGTCGTTGAGTTCAATGGCAGGGGTCATACCCTGCTCCTTTCGTCGCTGGTGTGTGATGGATGCCGAGAGTCAGTCGGCCAGCGGCGGGTCGGGGTCCTGGTGCGGGTCGTTCTCGCCCTTGCCCGAGGGTGGACCGATCGGGCGCTCCAGCGCGTCGTGCGCAGCGGTGAGCAGCCGGTCGTCGGCATAGAGACCGTGGGTGTAAAACTCGAGCAGCGGCAGGGTGAGCCGGCGAAGCAGCGTCTCGGTCAGCCCGTCCTCGCCGAGGCTTCGGGCGAGCTGGCGGCGCAGGAGCACCGGGGCGAGGCCGTAGAGCGTCACCGCGGTGACCGTGACGTCCATGTCCGACTGCGGGCGGAGCATCCCGGCCGCGGCCTGTTGCTCGAGGAGGGTGCGCGTCGCGGCCGTCAGGGAGTCGAAGAGGTCGTCTGCCGCCGCGGTGTCGGATGTCAGCATCCGGGACATGTAGTCAAGAAGTGGCTCGTAGCGCTGGCGGTCGGCGAGGGCCTCGCGCATCATCGCTGAGGCGCCGCCACCCGCGAGTCGGCCCTTGTCGGTGACCAGCGTCTGGACGACGTAGGCGTCGCACTCTTCGCGCAGTCCGTCTTTGGATCCGAAGTGGTGCACGATCAGCGCTGCGCTCACGCCGGCGCGCTGCGCGATATCCCGCAGGCTGGCCGTGTCGAAGCCGCGCTCTGCGAAGGCCGCGATTGCCGCATCGCGGATCCGGTCACGGGTCGAAGCGTCGGGGGCTGAACGCATGTTCAACATGCTAAACACCCGTTCAGCCTGTCGTCAAGGGCTAGCGGCTCTGTAGGGCTCGGGATGGGGAATCCCGACTGCCGGCGCGAACTATGGACGGTCGGGCCGGATCTTGCAACCCCCTGGGACATGGCAAAGAGACCAGCTACCTTCATGCATTGCGACATCACGTCGCGCTCTGCAGATGGAAGGAGACCCCATGGGATTCATGGAAGATGCGAAGAAGAACATCGCTGAGGCTGCGGAGAACACCGCCGACGCCATCCAGGACGGAGTTGACCGAGCCAAGGACAAGGCCGAAGAGATGTCGGCTGAGGCCGACGTCAAGAAGGCGGAGGCCGAACGCGACGCCGTGAAGGCACGCAACGACGTCAAGGAAGCAACCCGCGACTGACGTCCCCTGAACCCGAAGGCCCGCGCAGAGTACTGCGTGGGCCTTCGATGCGTTCGAGGGCGCTGGAGGGGCTGACGGGAATCGTCCCCACCGCCACTCCACACGCCGCTCCGCGGCGCGCGGAGCCTCCGGCGGCGTGGGCCCACCCGCGGGCGGACCGGTTCCTACGGCAACCACACGAATGCCCTCCCGCACGGCCTGCGGCCGCACGCGAGGGCAGTGGAGGGGCTGACGGGAATCGTCCCCACCGCCACTCCACACGCCGCTTCGCGGCGCGCGGAGCCTCCGGCGGCGTGGGCCCACCCGCGGGCGGACCGGTTCCTACGGCAACCATACGAATGCCCTCCCGCACGGCCTGCGGCCGCACGCGAGGGCATTGGAGGGGCTGACGGGAATCGAACCCGCGCTGTCTGCTTGGGAAGCAGAAGTTCTGCCATTGAACTACAGCCCCATGCGCCGAAGCGCCCCGCCAGCATATCAAGGCCGGTCGAGCACGCCGAGCGCGCATCTCGTCCGCGGAGGCCCGGAGCGTCAGCCGATCTCGCTGCGCGAGGCGTATCCGGAATCGATGATCGTGGCTTGCAGATTGTCAGCGGTGACGATCGTGCCGGGAACAAGGAGGGCAGGTACCGTGCGGGCTCCGTTGTCGTAGTCCTTGACGTTCAGTGAGTCGAGCTGCTCGCCGAGGAGTACGGATGCCGCGAGGTAGGCTGCGGCCTCGTGCACGAGGCGGTCATCTGTGAGGATCGTCGCGTACTGCTCGCCCGACTCGATTGCGCGGAGGCCTTCGGTTGTCGCGCCTACGCCAACGACCACGGGCCACTGGTCTGAGCCAGGGCTCAGCCCATGGTCACGGAGTGACGCGATCACGGCGGCCGCGATGTCGTCCCCCGCGGTCGTTACGGCACGCAGGCTCACGCCCTCCGTGTATACGGTCTGCAGGAGTTGAGTCATCCGGGCCGCGGCCGAACGCGCGTCGGTCGTTGCCACGGCGTCCGGTGCTGACTGCCCGGAGCCGAAAGTGGTGCTGCCCTGCTCGGCCGAGAGCTCGAGTACCTGGCGCACGGTCCCGTTGTAGCCGTAGTAGAAGTCGGGCGCTGCGAGGTCGCCCGCGAAGACTTCGAGGGGGTAAGGCTCGTCGGGGAGCGCCCCCGTGGGATCGCCGTTGAGATCACCCAAACCGAGACCGCTCAACGCAGCCCACCCGACTTGGACACCGATGCCGAACCGGTCGAACCCGACGTAATAGTCGACGTCGGGTGTGTCGCGAATCAGCCTGTCGTAGGCGATGACCGGTACGCCGGCCTCGCGTGCAGCGGCAAGCGGTTGGGCGAGAGCGTCGGCTTGGACGGGCGTGACGATGAGCAGATCCGCTCCGGCGTCCACCATTGCTGTGATCTGATCTGCTTGGTCGGCGGGATCCGGGCCCGAGTAGCGAAGGTCCACCGTAGCGCCCCAGGTGGTGAGCAGCGTCTCGATCGCGCTCCCTGCCTCCAGGTACCTGGAACCCTCGCCCGCAGGCAGGGTGATCCCTACCGTCCCGGTCACGTCAAGGTCGAGTACCGTGCGCGAAGGGGTCGGCTCAGCGCCTCCGGTGCACGCACTGAGCATCGTGACTGTCAGAACGGTCGCGATGGCGATAGCGGGTCGAAAGCGCACGGGGATCCTCTCCAGGGCGGCGGGCGGCAGCGCCGAAGCATGCGTCGGGAATGCGACGCCCAACCCTCTTCCATGCGCGTGCATTACATGCCGACGGGGGATGTCCAGAGCATCACGAACTGGTGACGTAGAGGTGTCCGCGGCGCCGGCTCGAGGCGGTCGGTCATCTAGGATGGCCGCGTGCTGCTTTCGGACCGCGATATCCGCAATGAAGTCTTTTCAGGTCGCGTTGCGCTCGATCCGTGGGACGCCGACATGGTGCAGCCATCAAGCGTGGACGTACGCCTGGATCGGTATTTTCGTCTCTTCGATAATCACAAGTACCCATTCATCGACCCTGCGGTCGATCAACCGGACCTTACGCGCCTTATCGAAGTGCGACCCGATGAGCCCTTCATCCTGCATCCCGGTGAGTTCGCGCTCGGCTCGACCTTCGAACAGGTGAGCCTTCCCGACGACATCGCAGCCAGACTCGAGGGGAAGTCCTCGCTGGGGAGGCTGGGCCTACTCACCCACTCCACGGCGGGGTTCATCGACCCGGGCTTCTCGGGACACGTGACGCTCGAACTCTCGAACGTCGCCACCCTTCCCATCACCCTGTGGCCGGGGATGAAGATCGGGCAGCTGTGCTTCTTCCGGCTGTCCTCACCGGCGGAGAACCCGTATGGGTCTGGCCCGTACGGCAACCGCTATCAGGGGCAGCGCGGCCCGACCGCATCGCGGTCCCACCAGAACTTCCACCGTACGGATGTCGGAACGCGCGAGCTTGGGTCGGCCGGCGACCGCTGAGACCTCTAGGGAACGAACCGGACACCTCTAGGACACCTGTGTGAAAGCTGCGCGAAAGCCGCTGACCGGATGATCACGATCACGGCCCGCTGAAGCGAATCCCGACGATGTCCTGGGCCGGGAGCCCCTGGCACCATTTCCCGGAGGACATAGTGGAATCGCTCGGTTCCGAACCCGTGACGAGTGCTGCGATACGTGCCGTGCAAGCCGTGGTTAGTTTCAGGATCATGTCTTCGGTCGACGATCCGATGGTCCAGAAGTGGATGCGCTTTCGCAATGCCGTGGTTCCCGGGGTCGCCGTCTCCCACGTTCCTGATAAGGCGGGTCGACCGGGCGACAGCCTCAAGGGCAGCGGCGAGGCGGGAGCCGCGGTCTACTGGCGCCTGGTCGCATCTAACAACCGCGAGCTCGGCCGAAGCTTCTACCTCTATCAGAACGCAGACCAGGCCCGAAGGCACGTCGAGCGGGTGGCGGCCATGACGGGGCAGTTGGATGTCGCCGCCGTCGTGGACGGGCAGACGACCCGACGTGGTTGGGTCCTCAACGCGGACGGCGGACCGGTCATGACGTGTGCACGCTGGTACACCTCATCGTCGACCGCCGCCGCCGCGGCGGTCTCAGCGCTTGCCGCCTTCCGCACGGCACGAGTGCTCGCCGCCCCGGTGACGTACTTCTCGACCCCTCATCGACGCCCCGCGAGCGCCGGTGAGGGCGCTGTGCTCTAGGGAAACCAGATGGCTGCAGTCATCTCGGGACGGTTCCGGATCATCGAGCTCCTGGGAACGGGAGGGTCGGCATCGGTCTTTCTCGCCGATGACGCGCAGAGCCGGCAGCGCGTCGCACTGAAGATCCTGCATCCACATCTGACCGGACGAGCAGCGGCGCGCGCCTTCTTCCTCGAGGAGGCGGCGCGAGCGTCCCGGCTGCAGCACCCACATTCGGCGCGCGTCCTGGACGTGGGCGAGGACCTGGACCGGCCTGAACCCGTGGTCTGGATTGCCCTCGAGGTCGTGGCCGGCGCCACCGTCGCGGAACACATTCGTGCAACCGGGCCGCTGATGCCGTCCGTGGCGGCGCGCCTGCTCATGCCCGTGCTCGAGGCACTGGATGCGGCCCACTCTGTGGGACTCGTTCACCGTGACGTTTCCCCAACAAACGTGATGGTGGCGCGGGACAACGAAGGACAGCTCGATCCCGACAGCGTGCGCTTGCTCGACTTCGGGATCGCAGGCGACGCGGGCGAGACCGCGGTGGGAGCGGATGCGCTACTCGCGTCCCACGACGAGGGGCGCGTCGGTGTGCTCGGCAATGCGAGCTACATGTCGCCGGAGCAGGCGCGTGGCGACGCGGTCGACGCGCGCGGCGACATCTATCAGGCGGGGGCATTGCTGTACTTCGCGCTCGTCGGTCAGGCACCGTTTCGTCGTGAGGAGCCCGCCCAGGTTGCCCGGGCACATCTGGAGGCGCCGCCGCCCGTGCCCTCGGTGCAGCGTCCTGGCGTCCCTCGGGCACTGGACCGCATCGTCGTGAAGGCGATGCTGAAAGACCCCGACGACCGGTTCGCCGACGCGCGCACCATGAGGGATGCCCTGGTGGACGCGATATCGGGTAACCCGAGTCCATCCGGCGTTGAACCCTCGCACCCCAACGCCGCGATGGCACCCACTGCTGTCCCGCCGCTCTCCCAGGTGCGGGCCGAGGGCCTCCACGCCCTCAGCGGTGAGCTCGACGTGACACGTGTCCTCGGAACCACAGTGACGCCCTCGCGGGCCCCGGCATCGTCCGCAGCGAGTCCGTTTCATGCTGTTCGTCGCGGTCGCCGCCCTGCCGGAATCGTGATGATCGGGACGATCTCGGCGGCCGTGGCGTTGGGCGTCGCTGTCTCATTGGCGGCGTCGCCCTCGGCATCCATCACGGCGGACCCGACGGCGAGCCCGACCTCGCCAGCAGCCACGCCGTCTCCCACTCCGAGCGCTGAATCCACGGGTGTTGACGACCGACCGCACGTACCGGATGTCTCGCAAACACAGCTCGCGGAAGCGAGCGCGCGCATCGTGGACGCTGGACTCGTGGTCGGCACCGTATCCACGGTCGATAGCAGATGGCCCGAGGGAACAGTTCTGGGGACCTCGCCTGCCTCAGGCGAGCGGGCTGCGTTCGGGAGCTCGGTAGCTGTCACGGTTGCTTCGGGGTACAACGCCGTGCCGTCTGTGACGGCGATGGATGTGCAACTCGCGTTGTCGATGATCACGGAGGCGGGATTCTCTACGGCATCGGTGCCGACCTCGACCCTGGGAAGCGGCGTCATCGGAACAGACCCGTCCGGTGGCTCACGATGGGCCGTCGGATCGACGGTGACGGTGTTCGAACCGGCACCCGCCTTGAGCCCCACTCCGTCGCCGAGCCCCACCCCCGAACCCGCTTCGAGCCCCACTCCGACACGTACTCCCACACCGCCGGTGGTGCCGTGAGTCCAGGACGCCTCTCGAACATCTGCGAGAAAGAGCGCCTTCGTCAATCCGACGCCTTTCGTTCACGATCGCGCCGGACGATCAGGTAATCGACCCGCTGTTGCATCCCGAGCCGTCCGCCGCCTTCCCCCATGCGCTTCGGCCGCGGCGAGCCCTACCCGAAAGAACCTGGATGTCCGTATCGCGCTGCGGTGACCGCTCATGATGCGACTTCGGCGGCGGCACATAAACGCGGATCAGACCGTCGGCGGGGAGCCCGCTAGCTCCGCCACGGTCTTCGACGAGGTCGCCGATGTCTTCCTGGCCGACGAGATCACTCAGATCATCGACGAGCCCGAGTCGGTTCACCCCGATGGTGCGCGCTCGCTGAGCTCACGACCATCGACCTCGGACAGAATCTTCCGCGCCGTCGCCTTCGCGGCCGGTGGAGTGACCGTCGCGATCATGCTCGCCGTCGGGCTATTTCTCGCCGTCCGTGCTGGATCCGCGCTCCAGGTCTCGGGTGTCAGTTTCCTGTTCGAGCAGCAATGGAACCCCGAGTCAGGACAGTTCGGTATCGCTGCGGTGCTCTTCGGCACCGTCACGATTGCCGTCATCGCCGTGACCATCTCAATGCCGCTGTCGCTCGGAACATCGCTTCTGATCTCGGAGGTGCTGCGGGGCCGCGTCAAGCAGTGGGCGATCACGCTCGTCGACCTCATGGCTGCAGTGCCGAGCGTCGTCTTCGGCCTCTGGGGTGTGTTCTTCCTCCAGGCCAATGTGATCCCCGTCTCGCAGTGGATCTCGACCTACTTCGCGTGGATCCCGATCTTCGCTGTGACGGATGCCGATGGCGCCGCCGCCACGGATGCCAGCGCCTTCACCTCGTCAGCCTTCATCGCGGGCATTGTCGTCTCGCTCATGATCACCCCAACGCAAACCTCGATCATGCGGGAGGCATTCATGCAGGCTCCCCCCGGAGAGCGGGAGGCTGCGTACGCGCTCGGCTCGACGCGGTGGGGCATGGTGATGGCCGTGGTGCTGCCCTTCGGGCGAGGCGGCATCATCGGCGGAACGATGCTTGCTCTGGGTCGGGCACTAGGAGAGACGATCGCGATCTACATGATCATCTCGCCGATCTTCTACATCAACTGGCAAGTGCTCAAGACCGGCGGGAACTCCATCTCAGCGCTGATCGCGTTGCGCTACGGCGAGGCGAGCGAGTTCGGTCTCTCTGCCCTCATGGCAGCCGGACTCGCCCTCTTCCTGATCACGCTGGCCATCAACTTCACCGCATCGTCGATCGTCGCGCGATCCCGATCCGGCGCGAACAGCGAGGCGTGATGTCAACGACGATCGAGGCTCCCGAGATCTCGGATGCCGCGGCATCCGAGCCGGAACCGCGCCGCACGTCCACCCCCGACCCGGGCGACACCCCCGTCGGCCTGCGTCGGTCGCTGCGCGCCATACGCACCGACGACGTCTACCCGGTCATCGGCGCTGCTGCGGGGGCGATGGCTACCGCCACCTTGCTCTTCGGCTGGATCGCGCCGCTGACCGGCATGGTCGGCTGGCTTGCCGTGTCGTTCGTGCTGTTCATTGTCTTCTACGGGCTGCTGGTCTCGGTGGTCGCGGATCTGCGCGAGGTCATCGACCGCGTCATGACGGTGCTGCTCGCCAGCGCCGGCATCATCCTGTTCACGGCGTTGGTGTTCGTGGTGGTCTTCGTCATCTTGCGCGGTGCTGATGCCTTGTTCCACTGGAACTTCTTCGTGCAGGACATGCAGTACGCCGGTCCCCTCGACGGCTTGGATGTCGGTGGCGTCTCGCACGCGATCATGGGAACGCTGATCCAGATCGGGATCGCGCTGGCGATCACCGTGCCGCTCGGCATCCTGACCGCGGTGTTCCTGAACGAGATCGGCGGCCCGTTTGCGCGGTTCGTGCGCACCGTCACCGACGCGATGACCGCGCTCCCCTCCATCGTGGCTGGCTTGTTCGTGTACTCGGCGATCATCCTGCTCATCACGGGCCAACGCTCGGGCTTCGCGGCGGCGATGGCGATCACGGTCATGATGCTGCCGATCGTCGTGCGCGCAGCAGACGTCGTGCTCCGCCTGGTCGCGGGCAACCTCCGCGAGGCCGCCTTGGCCCTCGGGGCATCGCGTTTCCGCACGGTGTGGCACGTCGTGCTGCCGACCGCCCGCTCGGGACTTGCGACAGCCGTCATCCTCGGAACCGCCCGTGGCATCGGTGAGACCTCGCCGGTGCTATTGACCTCGGGGGTCACCGCAGTGATGAACCTCAACCCGTTCGAAGGTCCGATGATCTCGCTGCCGCTTCAGGTGTTCGACTTCGTGCGTTCTCCCGAACCCAACATGATCGCGCGCGGTTTCGGCGCCGCCGCCGTGCTGATGCTGCTGGTGCTCGCGCTCTTCGCAATCGCCCGCGTCATCGGCGGTCGCGGCCCCGGCGAGCTGACCGCGCGTCAGCGCAGGGCTGTAGCCCGCCAGTCCCAGAACGATCTCATCCGCATCGAGCGTGCAGCCCGTGCCCGCACTGCCGCGCCGGCCGCACCGCCGGCACCCCAGGAGGAATCATGACCCGTCCCTTCGCGCGTGTGTGGACCCGGATCGTCGCCGGGATCGGCGTGGCGGCGATGGCTGTCGGCGCGGCGATCCCCGCGTATGCCGCTACCTATGAGCCCATCTCCGGTACGGGGTCGACCTGGTCGCAGAACGCCATCGACCAGTGGCGCAGCAACGTATCGGGCAACTACGGCATGACGGTGAACTACTCCGGTGTCGGATCGACCCGCGGTCGCACCGACTTCATCCTCGGCACCGTCGACTTCGCCGTCAGCGAGATCCCTTTCCAGCGCAACCCGGAAGACGGCGTGAGCGCGCCGGAGATCCCCAACCGGGGATACGCCTACATGCCGATCGTCGCGGGTGGCACCGCCTTCATGTACAACCTCGTGATCGGCGGCAAGCGCGTTACGAACCTGCGCCTATCGGGGGAGGTCATCACCAAGATCTTCACGGGCAAGATCACGAAGTGGAACGACCCCGCCATCCAGGCCGACAACCCGGGCCTGGCGATGCCTGACAAGAACATCACTCCCGTCATCCGTTCTGACGGCTCGGGCACGACGGCGCAGTTCACCCTGTGGATGTCGAAGCAGTACTCCTCGATCTGGTCAGATTTCACCGCGTCGGTGGGGCGCGGCAACGGGTTGACCTCCCAGTACCCGCTGTTTGGCAACGCGAAGGCGCAGAACGGCTCGAACGGTGTCGCCGGCTACGTGGCACAGGGCTACGGCGAAGGCGCCATCACCTACGTCGAATACTCTTACGCGCTGGAGTCGGGCTTCCCGGTGGCGAAGGTGCTGAACAAGTCCGACTACTACGTCGAGCCGACTTCGAACTCGGTCGCGGTGGCGTTGCTGTCGGCGCAGATCAACACCGACGCGAACTCGCCCGACTACCTCACCCAGATCCTCGACGGCGTCTACAACTCTGGCGACCCGCGGGCCTACCCGCTCTCGAGCTACTCCTACATGATCGTGCCGACCGAGGTGAAGGGTGTGTTCACCGAGAAGAAGGGCGCGACTCTCGGAGCCTTCGCGAGCTACTTCCTGTGTGAGGGGCAGCAGCAGGCATCCTCGCTCGGCTACTCACCGTTGCCCATGAACCTGGTGCTCGCCGGATTCGACCAGATCAAGCGCATCCCGGGTGCCGGGGGCGCGAACGTCGACCCGAACAAGTGCAACAACCCCACCTTCAAGGCAGGCGACTCGCCCTCCACGAACCAGCTGGCGCTCACCGCGGCACAGCCGGCGGCGTGTGACAAGAAGGGCTCCGACCAGTGCGTCACGGGGACTGCCGGCGCCAAGGGTGAGACCCCGGTCAGCGGCTCGGGGAGCGGTGGCTCGGCCTCGGGCGCGGTCGGTGCGTCGGGGACGGCCGGAGGGGGGGCAGGCGCAGCGGATGCCGCCACCGGCGCCGGGGTGCTCTATGACGAGGACGGCAACGTCATCTCCGGAACCGGCACGGGCGGCACCGTTGCGGGTGCCGCCGTCGCGTCTCCGTTCACCGTCGCGCCCGACGGGTGGGGGTGGCAGCAGTCGGTGATGCTCTTCGCCTTCGTGTTGCTGCTCGCCGCGGTCGTTGCACCGCCCCTGCTCCTGAAGGCGATCAGATCCGCAGGCGGCCCCGACGGGAAGGGTGGCCGTCGATGAGTGTTCCGGGCTCGCGGCACGACGCACGCGTGTCGGCGCGCCGGAGTCGGCTGAATGGGGTGCCACTCTGGGTGCGTGCAGCTGTGGCCGGTGTCGCGACCTCTCTGGTCGTCGGTAGCGGCGTGGGCCTGGCGGGCGTGGTGCTCACCCCCCAGCCCGCTGCAGCCGCTGACGCGTTGGTGACCTCGAGCGCGGTCACTGTCGCAAGTACTGATCCGGCCACGAAGGGGGGGCCGATCGTCGCCGAGGGAACGCCGGCCCCCGACCTCAAGGTCACCGTTTCGCAGACCGCCGATCTGGTTTCACAGGGCATCAAGATCAGCTGGACGGGCGGGAACAAGTCGGCTGCGCCCGTCGGCGGCAATGGGGGTAGCGATTTCCTGCAGATCGCGCAGTGCTGGGGAGAGGACCCCGAGCACCCGGGACATCCGGATCGCCGGACCTGCCAGTACGGTGCGACGCTCGGTCCCGGCAGCATGCGCGATGGCACCACAGAGACCGAGAACGTCGCAATGAACGATGCCGGCTACACGGCCTTCACCACCAGTCCGATGGGCATCCCGCCGACGTACACCGCCATCCCCTTCGTCGGCTACAACCCGGCCAAGGCTGTCGATCCCGCCACCGCTGCGGCCGAGTACGTCGTGACCAACCTCACCAAGGACTCCGCGGGAGTCGTGAAGCAGCGATCGGACGCTGACTACGTCAACGTCAACGAGAACCAGTTCTTCACGAGGTACACCACGAACGAGATTCCGTGGGCCCCGTCGGGTGACGACGGCACCGGATCGGTGCCCTTCGAAGTGCAGACCGCAGTGCAGTCCACAGGTCTCGGTTGCGGCACCCCCATCACGCAGACCGACGGAACCGTGGTCGGGCAGTCGTGCTGGCTCGTGATCATCCCTCGTGGCACGGGCGATTCGGGGCAGGCCAACATCACGAGGTCGGGTCTGTGGTGGGATGCCTGGGAGCACCACCTCGCGGTGAAGCTCGACTTCAAGCCGGTCGGTGTGCGCTGTGAGATCGGCGCCTCAGAAAAGCAGCTCGCTGGCAGTGAGCTGGTCGCGCGGGCGATCTCGTCGTGGCAGCCGAACCTGTGTCTCGGGCAGAACGGTGCGCCGTTCGTCTTGCGCACCGGAAACGAAGCCGATGCGCTCGTCGATGCATCGGCAACGACGGCCAGCCCCCTCGCGCTCACCACCCGCCCCCTTGATATGGATCTGGTGTCGTGGAAGGAAGACCCGCTGCAGTACGCGCCGGTCGCCCTCGGTGGGGTGGCGTTGACATTCGCCATTGACCGCCAGCCCAATACCCAGACCGCCCCGGATGCCTACAAGGCGAAGGCTCGGTTGCCCTTCACCACCATGAACCTCACCCCGCGGCTGGTCGCCAAGCTGTTGACGTCGTCGTACACCGATTCCCTACCGACAGGGGCAGACCGCTCGCACATCGGCTACGTGAACTTCGCTAAGCCCGGCCCAAACCCACGCACGCTACTGCAGGACCAGGACTTTCTCGCGATCAACGACGAAGAATGGAAGTATCAGACGATCCTGGGGCCGTCCGTCGCGGACGCCCTCATGCCCAAGGGACGCTCCGACCTCGCTGTCCGTCTCTGGGAGTATGTGCTCGCCGACCAGGAGGCGAGGGACTGGCTGTCGGGAAAGCCCGATCCCTGGGGCATGGTCGTGAACCCGTGGTACTCCAACAACCCCGCCCTCACCGGCGTGCTCGAGGGGGTGCCCCTACCCGCGAACTGGGTTCCGCTGTCGTTGCCCTCGGAGTCATTCCCCAAGGCGGACCCGATAGAGAAGCCCGACACAACCTTGACCGACCTGGTATCGGGCACCGGTGCAATCAACCTCGTCACGTGGCGCCCGTTCACCAACTCTCTCGCGAACGGAGCGTACCGCGTGCTGCGGGGCGACGGCATGACTCTCGGCGCGTGGAACGCGCAGTCCACCCCACCGAAGTATGGCTCGTCCACGCCTGACAGCTTCGGTAGCCGTAAGGTGATCGCGCTGACCACGACACCGGCGGCAAGTCTCTACCAGACGGTGACCGCCTCTCTACGCAACCCTGCCGGACAGTTCGTCGGTCCGACCTCGGAGGCGATGCTCGCGGCGGCAGCCGCTATGGTTCCGACGGCGGAGCAGCCCGCCGTGCTTGAGTTCGATCCCGCGAGCGCGAAGTCGGTTGCTGCCACCACCGCGTATCCCCTGACCGTCCCGGTGTATGCGGCGCTCAACCCCAGCCAGCAGGACGCCGGGCTGCGGGCGATCTACGCGAACATGATCCGCTACGCCGTGACGGGTGGACAACATCCCGGAACGGATGACGGTGAGCTTCCTCCCGGTTACGCGCCGCTTCCCGAGTCGTGGGTCGCACAAGCCAAAGCGGCGGCAGACGTCATTCAGAACGGGCCGGCCCCGGCGCCAGCGCCCTCAAGTCCGCCGACGCAGGGCGCCTATGTTCCCCCTGCTTCGTCGACCTCGGGCTACTACTCCCCTTCGGTTGCCTCCGACGCGTCCCCCGCCGCCGACTCGGCTCCGGCGGCGACAGGAGCCGCCGCCGGCTCGCTCTCCGCCGGCGTCACCGCTGCCGATCCCCCACTGCCGCTCACGGCGGCGGCGATTCCCCTTGGTGTGATCACCGGTGTGGTGGCGGCGATCGTGGTGCCGATCGTCAGCCGCATGCGGCCGCGCTCTTGAGTCGCTCACGATTTCTCTAGAACAGCGACGCGACACTGCTTCTTCGCCCAGAAAACCCTGTGTGTTCACCTAGCGCATCGAGCATCGGATTGGCCCTCGCAACCGCCGTGGCGCGGCCGAGGATGTTGGACCCGATTGACCTGACGGCACCCGACCGGGTGTCGCTGGATGCCGGACGCCTGCCACGCGGACGGCGCTTCTCCCTCATCAGAAAAGGAAATCCGTGAAGAAGCAGCTCTTCGCAGCGGCGGCCGCCTTCGGCGTCGTCGCTTCGCTCGTCGCTACTGCACCCGCCGCCTTCGCCGAGCCGGTTTCCCCCGGCTACGTCGCCGTCGGGTCCGACACCCTGCAGGACGTCATGAACGCCCTCGCAAACGGCACCTCCGTCACCGGTTCAAGCGTGCGTGCCACCGCCCAGGGTCAGAACTTCGGCAACTTCGATGCCGTCGAGGCCCACTTCGGCACCGCCAACACCGTCAAGATTCAGGTGAAGGCCGGTGGCCCGTTGATGACCCGCCCCAACGGCTCGAGCGCCGGAAAGACCGCGCTGAGCCGGTCGATCAACGCGACGGGCACCGAGAAGTATGACGGTGTCACGATTACGGGTCAGATCGACATCGCCCGCAGCTCGTCGAAGGGCACCGAGAGCGCCAGCGGATTGCTCTGGACCGTGCCGTTCGGTCGTGACGCCCTCACCTACGCCTACAAGCTCGACACGGCCAACGCGGCGTGGGAGAACATCGACAAGGCGACCCTCACGAGCATCTTCAACTGCACCACCACCACGCTCGGTGGCGTCGCCGTCACCCCCGTCGTGCCGCAGGCCGGCTCCGGTACGCGCAAGGACTTCATCGCGATCCTCGGCCTCACCGAGACCACGCTGGTCACGGTCTCCGAGGGCGGCTGCGTGAAGGAAGGCCAGGAGCACGACTCTTCGACCCTCCTCTCGGGCGAGCTCATGCCGATGTCTGCAGCCCAGTGGGTCGCGCAGAACACCGGTGCGGGCGTTGACCGCCGCGGCGCTGGCGTCGTGGTCGGTTCTCCGGTTGCCGGCACGACGGCTGTCACGGGCACGGGCTCATCGATGGTTCCCAACCCCACGTTCTACGCCGACAGCACCTGGGGCCGCGACACCGTGCTCCTCGTCGAGTACGCCCGCGTGAACTCAGGTGACCCGAAGTACGATGCCCGCCTGGCTGACCTCATCGGCACGGGTGCGCAGAAGCTCGGGAACATCTCGAGCCCGCTTTCGTCGTCTGTCTTCGCCGTCAAGAAGAAGTTCGGCTTCCTCGCGCCGCAGACGACGACGGGCTTCCGTCAGGCCGCCTCCTAATCACTTCACGAACAGAAGAGAACCGAGACACAAGACATGAGCATCATCACGAAGTGGCGTGCGGCTGCGGCCGGCGTCCTCACCCTCGCTATCGTTGCGGGCGGGACCGCGGCGGCCAACGCTGCGCCCGCAGACTACGAGAACCCTCAGGCGAACGGCTCCGCACCCATCTTCCTGTGGGACGAGAATGCGGCGCTCGCAGAATCTGCCAATGGGTCTCGCGCCTATGGGCGCAACGAGTTCTTCATCGTTTCCGGAAGCGACACCAGCTTCGAGACGCCGATTCCGGCGACCTCGGGTGCAACGCAGGCCTTCCGGTTCATCGCCAAGACCGACAAGGTCGACAACGGCACCAACACCTGGTCGGCCTGGAGTGAGACCGCCATCGTCAACGGGGCCGTCGCTCAGGATCAGTTCGTCCCGGGCGAGCTGGGCCAGGGTGACATCGGCAAGGTGTTCACTGACGGTGGTACCTACTACGCCGGTATCGCCTTCACCATCAACAACGGTGTGACCGTCGTCGGGAAGGTCTACCGCACGGTGACCATCACGCCCGGTGCGAGCACCTACAGCCTGAACGTGCTCACCAAGCCGACGATCACCGCCCCGGACTTCGCCAACTACGCGGCGACGTCGGGTGCTGCTGCGGTGCTGCGCAACGGCAACCTCGAGCTCGACGCGACCGCCGCGAACGCGGGCAAGACGGTCGACGTGTGGGTCGAGGGTGAGTCCACTGCCAAGCACACCTCGGTGGTGCTGAACGGTTCGGGCAAGGCCACCCTCACCTCGAACATCGCCGCGGGCAAGAAGCTCGCGATCGTCGAGGGCAACGCTGTCGTCGCGTGGGTCACCACCGCCGACTTCGTCATCGCACAGCCGACCGACGGCACGGCCTTGACCACCAAGGTGACCATCCCGGCACCGGCCGAGGGCGCCACCACCGTCACGGTTCCCGCCGGTGTGGCTCACGCCAACCAGACCTACACCGCCTACGGCTGGTCGAACCCCACCAACCTCGGCCAGGTCACCACCGACGGCTCGGGCAACGCCGTAGTCAACGTTTCGGCGCTGGGCGTCGGCACCCACACCGTCGCACTGGTCGACGGCGCTGGCGACTACGTCGCGTGGGGCACCGTCGAACTGACCTCGACAACCTCATCGGCTACCGAGGTCTCGGTCGACGTCACCACGAGCAACAAGTTCGCGCTCGAGGGTGTTGCTGCCTCGATCGACCTGGGCGACGTGAAGCGTGGTGCCACCACCACGGCCTCCCTCCCGAGCTTCCGCGTGACCGACGACCGCGCTCTGCTCCCCGGCTGGACACTGAACGCCGCCGCCTCGAAGTTCGTCAACGCTTCGGCGGGTAACGATGAGATCGCCGCTTCGGCACTCTCGATCGTCCCCTCGATCGTGTCGGGCGAGTCGACCGGTATCACGGTGCCCAGCACCGCGATCGCGGGCACGGGTGTCTTCGCCGAGGGTGGTGTCAACGCTTCGACGCTCGAGGCTGGTACCAACTTCAACGCGGCGCTGACCTTCGCGGCTCCGGCTGCGGCCAAGGCTGGCACCTACACGTCGACCCTGACGCTGACGCTCGTCTCGAAGTAGTCCCGCTCTCGGCGAGAGCCGGTGGCACACATAACTGAACACCCTGTGCGGGAGGCCGTTATCGGCCTCCCGCACAGGCATGTCTGCGCCGCCTCACTTCCGAGGTCTCGGACATACGGCGGAGAACTCTTCGTCACCCTGCGTTAAGGCAGCGGGCGCCGGTCGGTTGCGTGACTGTGTGGAAATAGGCCGTGGCCATTTCTCCCGAACTTTCGCGCGCCCGGAGCCTGGTGCGTACCCTTGCCGCAACCCTCGCCGTGGTCGCCGCGGTCGGCATTCTGACGCCCGCTGGCGCAGCCCGCGCGGAGGACACGATCGGTATCTCGGCGCGCCCCGCTGCAGCCGACGGCACCGCCGACACTCGCACGCGTTTCAGCTACAAGGTCGACCCCGGCCAGCGCGTTGACGACAACTTCCTGGTCGCCAACACGGGCTCGACACCGCAGAACTTCACTGTCATCGCGACGGACGCTTTCAACGACGGTGAGGGTGACTTCGCCCTCCTCGGCACTGAGGAGGCATCCACGAGCGTCGGACAGTGGGTGAAGTTCGAGAACGGCACCAACCGCATCGAGTTCTCCCTTGAACCAGGCCAGAGCCGCCTGCTGCCGTTCACCGTCGAACTGCCGGCGGATGCCACACCCGGTGACCACGCAGGCGGACTGGTCGCCTCAGTCGTGACTCCCGGCGAGCAGGTCAACCTCGACCGTCGCGTCGGCACGCGCCTGTACGCCCGTGTCTCGGGACAGTTGCAGCCGCTGCTGTCGATCAGCGCGCTCAACAGCGAGTACCTCGGCGACTGGTGGAACCCGTTCTCGGGCACCGTGCGGATGTACTACACCGTCACGAACACGGGAAACGTTGCTTTGGCCACCAATACGTCGTTCGGTGTGGACACGTGGTTCGGACTTCAGGCCGCCGCCTCGAACGGCGATGCCATCGCCGAGTTGCTTCCTGGCGGGGGGCGCAGCGTCACGGTCGACGTGCCCGGGGTTCCCGCGTGGCTCTACCTCGCTCCCTGGGTGGAGCTGACCCCGTTCGTCGACAGCCCTCAGGCCGAAAATGCCCTCACCGTCGATGGAAGCTCGCGCAGCGGCATCCTGATCGCGGTGCCCTGGGCCCTGGTCATCCTCGCGGCCATCGGCGTCGGGATCGGCCTCCTACTGCGCTGGCGCCGTCGCCGCGACGAGGAGCGGGCGGAGGAATGGCTGCGCTACACCGAGCGTGAGGTGAAGCGTCAGGCCGCCGAAGAAGCCCGGGCCGGTGCCGGAGCCGCGTCCGGTGGTCGAGGCGCAGAATGACGGCAGACCCGTCCTCAGCGCGACGATCGCTTCACCGTCGGGCGATGCTGATAGGAGCCGTACTGTGCGCTGTGCTCGCGGTGAGTAACAACGCGGTGGCGTACGCGACTGACGACGGCTCTGACGAGAACGTCACTGTCACGGTCATGGAAGACATCGTGGATACGCCACCGGCACAGCCCGCGCAGGCCGGACTCGGAGTCGGTGTCAGCGGCCTCGTGATCGCCGGAGTTAAGCGATCGGTCAAACGTGAGACGGGTGCCAACCAGGTAGGTCTCATCTTCACCTTCGACGGCTACCGGCTTGAGATCACCGGGCGCGACGTGGATGGGTCGCCGATGAGGCTCGACGCCGACGGCAATCTCGTCGTCGAGGCTGGCGGGTCCTTCCTCGTTCGTGGCTCCGGATTCCAGGCATCGACCCCAGCCGCGATCTACTTGTTCTCTTCGCCGACTCTGCTCGGTCGCGCGACCGCTGACACGTCGGGGACCTTCACGACTGTTGTCGGATTGCCCTCCGCCACGACGGCGGGGGTGCACAACCTGCAGGTCGTGGGGTACGTCGCGACGAACCGACTCGCCACCCTCACCACGGGAGTTAGCGTGTCGGTCCGCTCCGTCTCGGGTTCGAACGGCGGCGCGGGCTACAGCGCCGCGCCGAGCGGCACGAGCGGCGTCACGGTGGAGCAGTCGTCATCGACGGCGCCCAGTGACGCCCCCGTGACGGACGCTCCCGGCACGCTCGAACTCGGGGTCTTCGCGATCAGCGCCCTTCAGGCAGTCGCCGAACCCTCGCTGTCGGTAGGCGGCGGTGCCGTGCGGCTGGCTTTCACCGTGCGCAATACCTCCACGACCCCCTTCGACGCAACGGCCGCATTTCGACTCGACGCCCGTCTCGGGCCGCAGATCGCGTCTATCGACGGGGTCGCGATTGACGCGCTTCAGCCGGGCGAGATCCGAGAGGTCGCGGTCCGCATTGAGGATGTCGGCAACTGGGCGTTCTACCGCGGTTACGTCACCTTCACGCCGCCCGAGGTGGTGGAGAAGACCGAACTCACTCCGGTCACTCGCGAAGCAGATGTTCTGGTCCCTCCGCCTGCGGCGCTGCCGGCCGTGGTTGCATTGGGCGTCGGCGCCATCGCTGCCGTCATGTGGCTGGCTGCGACCGGGCGGCTCCTTCCTCTCATCGGGTTCCGGCGTCGAGACGACGAAGACGAGGGCGAAGACGCCGACAGGCCTGACGGACACGGTGCGGATGACCGTGATCTCGTGGGGGCGGGGGGAAGTCAGCGATGACCACCACTGACCCGTCGAAAACTGGGCGCGCGGCATCCTGGAAGCCAACACTGCCCTTTGGTAAGCGATCAGCAACCGGATCCGCGACTCCCCCTCCTCCCCGGCGCCGATCCCAGCCGCCGCGTCCGCCTCGGCGCATCCCGCCGCGGCGACCACAGGAGCCGCTCACGACGGCGCAGAGCGTCGTACGCGCGGCGCTCATGCTGCTCTCGGCGCTCATGCTCGCGCTCGTGCTCAGCGTGACGGTGTTCGGCCAGATACGCCACTTCGCGGCTCAGCAGCAGCTGAGTGACAGCTTTCGATCACAGCTAGCTGAAGGCGTCGCGCCGGTGTCCGAGGGCACATTCGATGACGTGCTGCTCACAAGCGGTGCACCCGTTGCTCTGCTGGAGATCCCTGCGATCGGGGTGCGAGAGGTCGTCGTCGAAGGCACTGACCCTGCGACCACTCAACTCGGACCGGGACACCGCCGCGACACTGTGCTTCCGGGGCAGGCGGGCGTCAGCATCATCATGGGTCGCGCGGCCGGCTACGGCGGCCCGTTCGGCCGGCTCCAGCAACTCGTGCCGGGGACGACCTTCACCGTCACGACGGGTCAGGGACAGCATGAGTACGAGGTCATCGGCGTGCGGTACGCCGGTGACCCCGCTCCGCCGCCGCTGACAGCCGGAAAGAGTCGTCTCACGTTGATCTCAGCCACGGGGTTGCCCTACATCACGACGGGCCTGGTTCGGGTGGATGCCCAGCTGACGAGCGAGGCGCAGCCGACGGGTGTCCGTCAGACCCGGTTCGCGACGTTGCCTGCGGCCGACAAGGAACTGGCGGGCGATCTCTCGATGGCCTGGGCGCTCGTGTTCGCCCTGCAGTTCCTGCTGCTCGTCGAGATCGCCGCCGTCTGGTCGTTCCGGCGGGTCGGCGCGACGCGCACCTGGATCGTTTTCGTTCCGCTGACACTGTTCGCCTGCCTCTGGGTGGCGGGGGAGCTGTCGCGACTGATGCCGAATCTGATGTAAGGACCTTTTGTGATGGATCAACCACTCGCGAGTAGCTCATCGCTCGCCGCGTCGAACGACGGCGTAACGGAGGTGCTGCCTCCCGTACACCCCGCTCCGACTGCGCCCGCGAACGAAGGGTCGACGCCCGCAACCCCGGCGGACTCCGATTACCCGGAGTCCGCATCCGCGATTCATTCCGCCGCGAGGGCGGACGGCCGCAAGGATGCCCGCAGACGCCGCGGACGCTTCGCGTGGGTCGATGCGAACACTCCACTCGCGCAGCTCGAGGGTCGGAACGTCTCGGCCTGGTTCGGTGAGCGCAAAGTGCTCGACCGCATCTCACTGACAATGCCCGCGGGCCAGGTCACGGCTCTCATCGGACCGTCGGGATGCGGCAAGTCGACGTTCCTGCGGATCCTCAACCGCATGCACGAGCTCGTGCCCTCGGCATCCCTCGCGGGCGAAGTTCTGCTGGACGGCGATGACATCTATGACGCCAGCAAGAAGCTCGTCGATGCACGCAAGTCGATCGGGATGGTATTCCAGAAGCCGAACCCCTTCCCCGCAATGTCGATCTACGACAACGTGATCGCGGGCCTCAAGCTCACGGGCCTGAAGGCTGGTCGTGATGAGAAGGACGAACTCGTCGAGAACTCGCTGACCAAGGCAGGCCTCTGGAAGGAGGTCAAGGACCGCCTCCGGGCACCCGGTGGCGGCCTCTCCGGTGGTCAGCAGCAGCGCCTGTGCATCGCCCGCTCGCTGGCGGTAAAGCCCCGCGTGCTGCTCATGGACGAACCGTGTTCGGCTCTCGATCCGACGTCGACCCGCGTGATTGAAGAGACCATGGTGGAGCTCAAGGAGGAGGTCACGATCGTGATCGTGACGCACAACATGCAGCAGGCCCAGCGGGTTTCGCAGCAGTGCGCATTCTTCCTGGCATCCCAGGGGACCCCGGGTGTCATCGTCGAGCACGGCGACACCGAAGCCATGTTCGCCGATCCGATCGATCCCCGCACGTACGACTACGTCAACGGCCGATTCGGATGACGAGACGGGCGCTCTAGCACCCCAGCCACCTGTTTCGGTCGCGCCGTGCTGCGGGTGAGTGTGCAAATGACCCGCGTCACGGCGCGACTGAGCCGAGTAGTGCTGGTTTCGGTCGCGCCGTGATGCGGGTTACCTGAGGCGAGACCCACGGAACGGCGCGACCGATAGATGTGGTCGGGGTGGAACGCCTCAGCTCGCGGCGGACTCGCGACCGCGGGCGAAGCCGGCGTCGAAGCCGCGTTCGTAGGCGCGCTCGCCGTGACGGTGCTCGCCGTGACGGCTACCGTGTCCGCGGTGGCCGTGGTCACGACCGTCGTCGCAGCGGCTTGCATGCTCGTCGGCCTCGAACGCCGGACCGAATCCCGGATGGAAACCGCGTCCGAATCCGGGGCGGAATCCGGGTCCGAAGCGGTGACCGCGCCGCCCTCGACCGAAGCGACCGAAGCCGAGGCTCGGGTCCAGGTCGTCCTTCTGATCCCCGCCGAGTTCGCGGGCCATCGCCTGCAGTGACGCGATGGTCGTGGCGTAGTCTTCGGGTGAGACCGCGCTTGACACGCGCTCACGGATGCCGGAGACGGCCTTGCCGAGCCGATCCTTCATCTCGCGACCGGCGTCGCTGAGCGTCCAGTCGCCGGATCCGTTCTGCTCGATCCAGCCGCGCTCCTCGAGCCGGCGCATCCGCTTACCTCGAGGTGCTCGGGCCCAGGCGTAGGTGCCGTCGATGACGTTCAGCAGCATCCAGTCACGGCGGTCCGCGCCGGACTCGGCCAAGCGGATGTCGAACTCTCGGCTGATCAGGGCGTCGACCAGGCGCAGCCAGTACCCGAGTGGGCGGTCGCTTCCGCCGGGAGCGTCTTCGTGGTGTTCTTCGTGGGTATTCATGGTGAATCCTCTCTGGCGGGCGGAGCCCGCGTCAGTTCCGGTGGGCGTTGTCGCAGCCTCCTCGGAAATGCATGTTATGATGCATGTAGTTGTACGATGACATGTAATCCGAGTCCATGTCAACTCGCATGTAAATTGGAAGGATGCCGAGCTCGCCGTCCGACCCCATCGATCAGATCGCGGCAGCACTCGTTCGCCTGCGAGGTCGGCGCGGCCCCCGGCCGTGGATGCCCCACGAGCCCTCCGAGTCCCACGACCACGGTTCCGACGAAGAACGTGACCACCGCAGGCGCGGGCATCACCGAGGAGGACCGGGCTTCGCGCCGGGCGGCGGCTGGGGTCCGTGGGCGGGACCGATGGGTCCGAGGGAACAGCGGGGAGATGCCCGCATCTCGGGCCCGGCACGGATGCGGGTGCTCGAGGTGCTGGCATCCAGCGACCACCCGCTGACCGTGAGCGAGCTCGGCGAAGCCATCGGCGTCGATCAGCCTCGCGCATCACGCCTCGTCCAGCAGGGGGTCGAGTTCGGACTCGTGCGTCGCGAAGCCGACCCCGACGATGCCCGCCGAACCCGGATCGTCCTCACCGACAAGGGCGAGGCCTTCGTTCGCGGCTTTCGCGATCAGCGCCGGGATGCGATCACGACGGCGCTGACATCCTTCACGGATGCCGAACGCGCCGACCTCGCCCGCCTGCTGACCAAGCTCGCCGACTCCTGGCCAAGCTGACCCGCCCCCGCCGAATCGCGCAGGTCGGAGACATCACCGACGTAGGACGGATGCTGGGCACGTCGTCCTACCTCCGAGAGATTGCCGACCTCCGCGATTCAGGTGCCACGCCCGGGCGACGCCTGTGCCGTCAGCACGGAGGTAGGAGAAATCACCGAGGTAGGACGGATGCTGCCGCCACCCTCCTACCTTGCGGATTTTGCCTACCTCGAGGATGCCGGAGCCGAGCTCAGGCCGCCGAGCGCTTCGGCAACCGCACGAACAGCAGCAGGATGAGGCCGAGCAGCAGCACCAGTCCGATGCCGAGGACGCCGAAGATGGTCGAACCGAAGGCGGCGATAAAGACCGTCCACATCGCCGGGGACAGGAAGCTCGCTACGCGGCCGGTGGTGGCGTAGAGACCGAAGATCTCACCCTGCATCCCCGTCGGGGTGACCCGGGCGAGCAGCGACCGAGACGCGGCCTGGGCCGGACCAACCATCGCGGAGAGGATGAGCCCGCCGATCCAGAAGATGACGGCGCCGAGGTCGTGGAAGGCGAAGACGACGAAAGCGACGAGCACGAGTGTGGTCAGGGCGAAAACGATGACGGCCTTCGCTCCGAATCGGTCGTCGAAGCGACCCGCGATGATCGTCGACAGGCCGGCCACCACGTTGGCGGCGATCGCGAACAGGATGACGTCGGTCGGCCCGAACCCGAAGGCGACGGCGGCGAGCACCCCGCCGAAGGCGAAGACCCCGGCGAGCCCGTCGCGGTACACGGCGCTGGCGATAAGGAACCAGAAAGTGGGGCGGTGCTCCCGGAACAGCCGCGCGATGTCCTTCACGAGCACCACGTAGCTACGGAAGAAGCCGACGCTCTGGCCGGGTGCCGACGGAGGGGGCTCGGGAACGTTGCGGAACAGCGGGATGGAGAACAGGATCGTCCACACGCCGCATCCGACCGCGATGAGCCGGTAGGCAAGTCCGTCAGAGGTGTCCATGCCGAACCAATCGGCGAAGGTGAGCGCGACGACGATCACGAGGGCGACGATCCCGCCGATATACCCCATGCCCCAGCCGAGGCCGCTGACCTTGCCGACGGTCTTCGGCGTCGAAACCTGCACGAGCAACGCGTTGTAGTTGACGCCGGCGATCTCGGAGATGACGGCGCCGACAGCCAGTACTGCCGCGCCGTACCAGAAGAAGACGGGCTGGGCGTAGACGAAGAACAGCGCGAACTGCGCGAGTGCCAGAAGCATCGTGAACACGAAGAGCCAGCGCTTCTTGCTGCCCCGGCGATCGGCCTGTTGGCCGAGGACCGGCGCGAGAAACAGGATCAGCAGCCCCGCGATGGTGGTGACCAAGCCATACCCGCTGGTGAGGTCGGCAAGCGCCGCCTCCTTGACCGGGGAATCATCCGGAAGCGAGGCGACATCAGCGGGCAGGAAGCTATCGGAAACGAGGTACAGCGCCGCGAAGACGAAGGTGAGGATGACGGAGTTGAACGGCTGCGTCGCCCAGTCCCAGAACGCCCACGAGACGACCTGTTTGCGGGGGATCTCGCGCTCCTCGGTGGAGTCCTGGAAGAGCACCGCGAGGCTCTCGAGAGCGTCGGTGTCGGTGGTCGGCGGGGGAGTTGGCACACGGGTCGCGTCGGATGCCGAGGCCGGGGCCCCGCGGAGTTCGGGCTCGCTATCGCTCACTCGCCATACGCTAGGGGTCCAGAATGAACATTGGGTAGCCCTTTTGGTGCGAAGATGGGCGCATGCCCGTTCATGTGGAGCGCGCCGAACTGCCCGGTATCGGCATCCGTCACGACATCCTCACCGACGATGGTCGGCGTCTGTCGGTGGTGAACTTCCGTGACGGTGGCCGCGAAATCGCGATCTCGGACGAGGACGACCCCGACCGCTGTGGCGACACTCTGGCATTGACGGATGACGAGGCCACCGCCCTTTCGGAGGTTCTGGGTGGATCGGTGATCCTCACGCAGTTGGCGGGACTGCAGGAGGCCTTCGCCGGCCTGCAGATGGAGAAGATTCCCGTGCGGGCAGACTCCCCGTACGTCGGTCGCCCCCTCGGCGATACCAAAGCACGCACGCTCACGCGCTGCTCGATCGTCGCCGTCGTGCGCGAGTCAGGCGTCATCCCTGCGCCCGAGCCCTCCGACGTGCTTCGCGCCGGTGACACCCTGGTCGTCGTCGGCACCCGCGAGGGCCTGGAGCAGCTGGTCCGGATTCTGAACGGCGCTTGATCGATGCATGATGGCGCGCTGCTCTTTCTCGAGATCGGCGCGCTGCTGTTCGGCATCGCGCTGCTGGGCCGCCTCGCGGGGCGCATTGGTATCTCCCCGATTCCCCTGATCCTGCTGGGGGGGCTCGCGTTCGGCGAGGGCGGCATCCTGCCGATCTCGCAGGGCGAGGAGTTCATCGAAGTCGGCGCTGAAATCGGCGTGATCCTGCTGCTCGTGATGCTGGGCCTGGAGTACAACGCAAAAGAGCTGATGGGCAGCCTGAACAGGTCGCGCATGGCTGGCGGCCTAGACATGGCTCTCAACGCCATCCCCGGCGCGATCGCCGGGTTCGTCCTCGGGTGGGGGCCGATCGGTGCGCTGGTCCTCGCGGGAATCACGTGGGTCTCATCATCCGGTGTCGTTGCCAAAGTGCTGCAGGATCTGGGTCGCCTCCCCAACCGAGAGACGCCGACGATCCTCTCGATCCTGGTGATCGAGGACCTGGCGATGGCCTTCTACCTTCCGGTGCTGACAGCTGTCTTGGTCGGCATGGACCTTGCCGCCGGGACGATCAGCGTCACGATCGCGCTCGCCGCGGTGCTTCTGATCCTCTGGGTGGCGCTCCGGCACGGACCCCTCGTCTCCAAGCTCGTCTGGTCCAAGCGGGCGGACGTTCTGCTGCTCTCGGTGCTGGGGCTCACCCTGATCGTTGCGGGGCTTGCCGCAGAGGCGAACGTGTCGGCAGCGGTCGGCGCCTTCCTGGTGGGCATCGCGATCTCGGGTCCCGCGGCCGAGCATGCGACGCAGGTTCTCACTCCGCTGCGCGACCTGTTCGCGGCAGTGTTCTTCCTGTTCTTCGGGCTTTCCACCACCCCCTCCGATCTCCCTCCGGTGCTCGTCCCCGCGCTCATCCTGGCGATCGTCACGATGGGCACGAAGGTCTTGACCGGCTACCTTGCGGCGCGTAAGGCCGGGATCGCCGAGCCCGGTCGCTGGCGTGCCGGCTTCGCGCTCACGCCTCGCGGGGAGTTCTCGATCGTCATCGCGGGGCTTGCGGTATCGGCCGGGGCCGACCGATCGCTTGCCGCGCTCGCCACGGCCTACGTCCTGATCACGATCGTCGTCGGGCCCCTCCTGGCGCGCATTCCCGATACCGCGCGGTTCGACACTTGGGCCAAGGGGCGGCAGAAGGCGCGGCGGATGCGACAGCGGGCGGCGGCCGCGGAAGGCTGACGGTACCGTTTGCACATGATGACGCCTGCGTCAGCCGACGAACCTCACGACGGTGCCCGAACAGACGGCGCGCACGCGCGATCGACAGCCGCCGAGGGTGGATCCACGATGCAGCGGCGCTATGACCGCCTCTTCAACACCGGCGGCAGTCGGGCGGTCGGCGCGTATCTCCGCGAGCGGATCTACGCCACCTTCACCGGGCTTGCCATCGTCCTCGTGGTCGCCGGCTCCGATCATGCGGATGCCGACCACGCCCTGCTCGCTCTGCTGTTCGGCGTGATCGGCATCACGATCGCGGGGTTCGTGTCTGACGTGGTGTCGCACCTGGCGGTGGAGGGCGAGTTCCCGCACGGCGCGGATTGGGTTGTGCTCTTGCGCGTTGCCGGCGGGGGCCTGTCGACGGTTGTCGTGCCAGGGGGGCTGATGCTGCTCGGATGGCTCGAGATCATCGCCCTTTCTACGGCGATCAGTGCCGCCGCCATCGTCTAGATCGTCACCCTCGCCCTGATCGGATGGCTCGCCGTGCGTCGCTCCCACGCGCGGTGGTGGGAACGAGTGATCGCTCTGGGCATCCTTGTCGGGCTCGGCTTCCTGGTGATCGCGCTGCAGACCCTCGCGAAGACCGTGTGAAGCGCTGCTGGGGTCAGGCGTGCGCTCGCCGGTAGTCCTGTTCGAGGATCGCGTAGATGGCGGTGTCGACCCACTCGCCCTTCAGCCACATGTTCTCGCGGAGGTGTGCCTCGTGTCGCATGCCGAGGCGCTGGCAGACTGCGGCTGAGGCGTCGTTGCGCGGATCGAGTTCGGCAGAGATCCGGTGCAACCCGAGGTCTTCAAATCCGACGCGCAGAAAGATCTCGGCAGCCTCGGTGGCATAGCCCTTTCCCCGCGCGGATGCTGACAGCAGCCATCCGATCTCGGCGGTGCGGTCATCGGTGCTGACGAGGGTGAAGTACAGCGTTCCGACCAGCTGGCCATCGGCATCCCGGATCGCCGGCTGCACGTAGTCACCGGCCCTCTCGAGGCAGTCGTGGGCGCCGTCGCGCTCGATCGCGGCAATGACCTGCTCGCGCGACCGCGCCTCGTAGAGCATGTACCGCACGATCGCCGGGTCGCCCTGGATGGTGCTCAGCACCTCCACATCGTCGGCACGCAGAAGGTCAAGTGTCACGCGCTCGCCGCGTAGCGGAGCGAAGTGCCAGGGAACGTTCACGCAGACATTATCGTCGTCGCAAACTTGATATGAGATGACTCAACTCCGATTGACATGCCACTGCCGGCTCGCTAGGCTTGAGTCATCGCGGCTCAACCTCTCGTGGGTGACGCGAGTCGACTTTCAACCGGAACATCGCTTCCACGCAGAACAAGGAGAAACAGATGCCACGTGCAGTGGGAATCGACCTCGGAACCACCAACTCCGTCGTCAGCGTCCTCGAGGGCGGCGAGCCCAAGGTCATCGCCAACGCCGAGGGCTTCCGCACCACCCCGTCGGTGGTCGCATTCACGAAGGACGGCGAGGTGCTCGTCGGCGAGACCGCCAAGCGTCAGGCCGTCACCAACGTCGACCGCACCGTTTCGTCGGTCAAGCGCCACATGGGCACCACCTGGACCTTCGACGTCGACGGCAAGAAGTACACGCCCCAGGAGATCTCGGCACGCATCCTCGCCAAGCTGAAGCACGATGCCGAGCAGTACCTCGGTGACACGGTGACGGATGCCGTCATCACCGTCCCCGCCTACTTCAACGACGCCGAGCGTCAGGCGACGAAGGAGGCCGGCGAGATCGCGGGTCTGAACGTCCTGCGTATCATCAACGAGCCGACTGCTGCCGCTCTGGCCTACGGCCTGGACCGCGGCAAGGAAGACGAGCTCATCCTCGTGTTCGACCTCGGTGGCGGGACCTTCGACGTGTCGCTGCTCGAAGTGGGCAAGGATGACGACTTCTCGACCATCCAGGTGCGTTCGACCGCGGGCGACAACCGCCTCGGTGGTGACGACTGGGATCAGCGGGTCGTCGACTACCTGATCAAGCAGTTCAAGGACACGACCGGCGTTGACGTCTCGGGCGACAAGATCGCGCTGCAGCGCCTCAAGGAGGCCGCGGAGCAGGCGAAGAAGGAGCTCTCGAGCTCGGCATCCACGAGCGTGAACCTGCCCTACCTGTCGCTGACGGAGAACGGCCCCGTGTCGCTGTCCGAGACGATCACCCGCGCGAAGTTCGAGGACCTCACCAAGGACCTGCTGGACCGCACGAAGAAGCCGTTCGAGGATGTCATCCGCGAAGCCGGCATCAAGGTCGGCGACATCGACCACGTCGTGCTCGTGGGTGGTTCGACCCGTATGCCGGCCGTGAGCGACCTCGTCAAGAAGGAGACCGGCGGCAAGGAGCCCAACAAGGGTGTGAACCCCGATGAGGTCGTCGCCGTCGGTGCGGCTCTTCAGGCGGGCGTCCTCAAGGGCGAGCGCAAGGACGTTCTGCTCATCGACGTCACCCCCCTGAGCCTCGGTATCGAGACCAAGGGCGGCATCATGACCAAGCTCATCGAGCGCAACACTGCCATCCCCACCAAGCGGAGCGAGACCTTCACGACCGCCGACGACAACCAGCCGTCGGTCGCGATCCAGGTCTTCCAGGGCGAGCGCGAGTTCACCCGCGACAACAAGCCGCTGGGAACCTTCGAGCTCACCGGCATCGCGCCGGCGCCTCGCGGAATCCCGCAGGTCGAGGTCACCTTCGACATCGACGCCAACGGCATCGTCCACGTCTCGGCGAAGGACAAGGGCACCGGCAAGGAGCAGTCGATGACGATCACCGGCGGCTCGTCGCTGCCGAAGGAGGACATCGAGCGCATGGTGCGCGAGGCCGAGGAGCACGCCGCCGAAGACAAGAAGCGTCGTGAGTCGGCCGAGACCCGCAACCAGGCCGAGACTCTGTCGTACTCGATCGAGAAGCTGATCAAAGACAACGAAGACAAGCTGCCCGACGAGGTCAAGACCTCGGTTCAGGCAGACGTGGATGCCCTCAAGACCGCTCTGGCGGGAGATGACGACGACGCCGTGAAGGCTGCGTTCGACAAGCTGAACCAGAGCCAATCGCAGCTCGGCGAAGCGATCTACCAGGCGGGGCAGGCCGCGGGTGAGAACCCCGACCCGGCCGCGAGCGAGCCCGGTTCGGGTGAGGTTCCCAACCCCGACGAGGATGTCATCGACGCCGAGGTCGTCGAGGACGAAGACGACAAGAAGTAAACGGAAGAGATCATGGCACGCAAGGACGACGAAGAGCCCACACCTTCGGAGAAGGACTCCGGAGTCGGACCTGACGGCGCCCCTAACAGCGCGAGCGCTGACGACGGCCACGCGGCAGCGTCGGAGGACACCTCCTCCGGCGCTGCCGGCGCCGGGCAGGATGAGCTCACGGTGGACGACATCCTCGGGGCTGCGCAGTCGGCAGACGCCGCCGCTGCCGAGGATGTCGTGCTCGCCGATCTCGAGTCGGCACTGTTGACCGACCTCAAGCGACTCCAGGCGGAATACGCGAACTACCGCCGCCGCACGGAGGAGCAGCGGGAGATCGAGATCGAACGCGCCAAGGGCGCTGTCGCGAAGGGCTTCATTCCGGTGCTCGACGACCTCGATCGCGCCGAGAAGCACGGCGACCTCGAGGAGGGCACTCCCTTCGCGGCCATTGCCGAGAAGATCCGCTCGGTCGCAGAACGGCTCGGTGTCACCTCCTACGGTGAAGCCGGCGAGGTCTTCGACCCGCAACAGCACGAGGCGATCTTCCAACAGCCCACTCCCGGGGCTACCGAGACCACGATCCTGGAGGTCGTGGAGGTCGGCTATCGGCTCGGATCGATCGAGCTTCGCCCCGCGAAGGTCGTCGTCGCCGTGCCGGCTGAGTAGCACGGAGGACAATCGATGGCCAGTCAAGACTGGTTCGACAAGGACTTCTACAAGGTCCTCGGGGTGTCGAAGGACGTATCAGCTGCGGACCTGAAGAAGACATACCGCAAGCTCGCCCGCCAGTATCACCCGGACTCCAACGCCGGAGATGCGAAGGCCGAGGCTCGCTTCAAGGAGATCAGCGAAGCGTACGCGGTGCTCTCCGATCCCGAACAGCGCGAAGAGTACGACCAGATCCGTGCCATGGGCTCGGGTGCGCGCTTCACGGCGGGCGGTCAGGGCGCCGGCGGGTTCGAAGACGTCTTCAGCCGGTTCGGGCAGAGCCGTGGCGGCTACAGCTACGAGAGCGCCGACTTCGACGACATCTTCTCGATGTTCGGGCAGGGCGGTGGCAGCTCGTTCGGGTCCGGTCGGTTCGGGCAGGCATCCGGTGGATACCGCGGCTACGGCGGACCGACCCGCGGAGCCGACGTCACGGCACGCACGACGATTGACTTCGTCACGGCGACCAAGGGCGAGACGATCACGCTGCAGTCCGAGGACGGGCAACCGTTCAAGGTGAAGATCCCCGCCGGTGTTGCCGACGGGCAGAAGATCCGGCTCCGCGGCCGCGGTCGACCCTCGCCGGATGGCGGGGAGAGCGGCGACATCGTCGTGCAGGTGACGGTGCGGCCGCATCCGGTGTTCACCCGCGACGGGCTGAACCTGCGGGTCGTCGTGCCGGTGACGTACACCGAGGCGGTCTTCGGCGCGACGATCGAGGTCCCCACCCTCGGCGGCGACCCCGTCAAGCTGCGCGTGGCCCCCGGCACGCCGTCGGGGCGCGTTCTGCGGGTCAAGGGCCGCGGCGTGCAGGCGCAGAAGGGCACCGGAGACCTCCTCGCCGAGGTGCAGATCGCGGTGCCGACACACGTCGACGGTGCCGCGCGGGAAGCGCTCGAAAAGTACCGCGAGGCCGAGCCGAAAGAGAACCCGCGCGCCGAACTGCTCGCCCGCGCAGCAAGCTGACACGCCATCGAGGACATGCGGATGCACGAAGACGAGATTGACGACGAGGCCCCGATCCTGGCGATCGCGGCAGCGGCCGAGCTCGCTGGCATGCATCCGCAGACCCTGCGCCAGTACGACCGGCTCGGCCTGGTTGTACCGGGGCGCACGCAGGGCGGATCGCGGCGGTATTCCATTCGCCATGTCGAGCAGCTGCGCGAGATCGCCCGGCTGTCGAGTGAGGGGATGAGCCTGCCGGCGATCGCGCGAATCCTCGAGCTCGAGAACCGGGTGCGCGAGCTCCACACGCGCGTGCGCGACCTCGAGGCCCGCGTCGAAGCGGAACTCGCCAGTAGGCCCGGCGCGCGGGTGTTCGCGGCAGGATCGAGCGGATCGGTCATCACCCTTCGCCATGGCCGCCGCGTCCGCCGCGCCACTGAGATCGTGCTGTGGCGCCCGCGTCACGCGCTGCCGCCCGCATCCGACACCCCGGACGATGGCGACTGACTTCCGGCGCGGATGCCGACGCACGCTTCGCGCTCGGGGCCGAACGCAGGATGAACGGCTGAGTCTCCCGCGTTGACGCGCCGCCACCACCCTCCCATCCTGCAATCGGGCCGTGCGCTACTCTCATGCCGTGACAGCGACACCACCGAGCGAAGTACCCGCACCGCAGGCTGAGACGCGCCGCGCGCACCGCATCGTCGCGGCCGAGGGCTCGGGCCCCGACCAGGAGCGGACTCTCGAGTCGCTCAGTCTTGGCGTCGGAGCCGTTGCGTTCGTCCTTGTCGCGCTGGTCGCGCTTGTCGCGTTCCGGTTCGAGAGCGCGCCGATATCCGGCCCCGGCTCGGTGGGCCAGTTCTCCGCGATCGCCTCCGCGGTTGCGGGCATCCTCGCGTTCATCGCGGGCAGGTACGTCCTCCACCAGCGCCAGTCCGGCGCCCGCCGCCTCGGGGTGCTCGACTACCTGGATGCCGCAGCTCTTGCCTTCGCCCACGGCATCATCGCCCTGCTGTCGTGGACGCTGCTCGCGGTGATCCTCGAGGACGCGTTCATCGGCGCGGAAGTCTACGCGCTGCCGCTGCTTGCCCTCTCGGGTGCCGCAGCGTCCGTGACCGCGTACCTCGTCTTCTACTCGGCCACGCACATGGACCTGTCGCTGCTCGCGCTGATTCTCGCCGTGTTCCTGGTCGAAGGAGTGCTGGCGGCGATGCTGACGGCCAGCGATCCGAACTGGTGGAAAGACAATCTCTCCGCGCTCGGGATGACGAACGACCTGTCGGCGATGACGTTCAACCTGACGCTCATCGTCGCAGGCTTCATCGTCACGACCCTTGCGAGGTACACGACCCGAGGCATCCCGAGCTCGCATGCGAACGGCATCCGGTGGGTGCGGCTGTGCCTCATCCTGGTCGGGATCTTCCTCGCCTTCGTCGGGGTCTTTCCGGTCGATCGGTTCTTCGCGATTCACACCGGCTTCGCCTCAGGGATGGCCGTCGTGTTCGCCATCCTCGTGATCCGACTCCCCGCCTGGATTCCCGGAATCCCGCGCCCGTTCGTCGCGCTCGGCTGGCTGTTCATCGCCGTTATCGCAGTGTTCGCCGTGTTCTTCGCGGTCGGCTACTACACCTTGACTGCCGTCGAACTGGTCGCGGGCATCCTCGTCTTCACGTGGATCATCCTCTTCATCCGAAACGCCGCTGCCCTCGAGACTGACATCAACGCGGCGTGACAGGTATCATCGCGCGGCGGTAGACACTCGATCCGCCGGGTGCTCCTCGATGATCATCTCCGGCGCCCGCGCCACGACCAGCCACGTCGGCAGGATCGCCACGCACATGATCGCGAGGATGCCGATGTCGCCGACGATCGCGACGGCGACGAACAGCGCGATCCAGCCGTCGCGGGCGATGGCGAGCGTGAACCCGAGCACGCCGCTGGCGATCGCGAGGCCGAACGGGATCGACGGCACGAGTGTCTGGGCGAGCATCCCGAACGCAACGCCGAGGAAGATCGCCGGGAACACGCGGCCGCCGCGGAAACCGAAGGATGCCGCCACCACGAGCGCCGCAAGCTTGATGCCGACGACGGCGAGAAGCCCTGCCCAGCCGATCGTCCCGTTCAGGGCGATCAGCTGAGCGCTCTGCTCCAGACCCTTGAAGAGCGTCAGGGGGCCGCCGAGCGCGCCCAGTCCGCCCAGCAGCAGACCGCCGGCGATGCTCAGGAGCAGCGGGTTCGGCATCCGTTGGCGCAGGAACGGATGCAGGGCCTTGAACGCGATGATTCCGATGAGGGCAATCGCGGCGCCGACCGCTGCGATGACGGAGGCCCAGACGAGGTCGATGGCCTGCGGATCGGTGTACGGCGCGATGCTCGCGACCGCGCCGAGTCCGCCGCCGAGGACGAGCGATGTGACGGTTCCCGTCGCGGCTGCCACGAGCGGGAGGAACAGCTTGTCCCACAGCGCACCGCCGCCGGAGGCAAGGGCTCCCGTGAAGACGAGCGCGGCAGCCACCGGCGTGCCGAACAGCGCGCCGATCGTGCCGGCAGCCGTGAGGATCACGACGAGCTGCGCGGGGATCGCGGGCCACAACCGCGTCACGATCCACACCGCCAGGGCCGTGTTGATGGCGATGATGGGGCTCTCGGGGCCGAGACTCACGCCACCGATCAGCGTCAGCAGGATGACGACGATGATGCTCGGGACCGCACGCACGGGCTGGGGCGGCGCGATGAGCTCGACGGTCGCGGAGTCCTGGCCACCGTGCCCGGGCATCTTCCAGACGACGAGTCCCACGAGGAATCCGGTCAGGGCGAGGACGCCGAAGATCCACCAGGGAGATTCGCCGCTCGCGCCCAGTGACTCCGGCAGCGACTCCCACACCCACTGGGTACCCAGGTGTGCGACTTCATCCAGCGCCCAGAGCATGACCCCCGAGAGGATGCCGACGAGCGCGGCGGGGATCGAGAGGGCGACGAGCGTGCGGGAGCTTGCAGCGAATGCCCACGGGTTCGGAGTGGAATCCATGACGCTCACCCTAGGCGGAAGGTTCGCCGGCGGCCGATGGCGCCGCTCCGGTCGAGAGCGCGTCGGCGGCGTCACGGTTGGTGGCAAACACGGGCTCTGCCGAGATGATCCCGAGCCGACGGAACCGGGGGAGCAGGTGTGCTCTGGGCCGACTGAAGGCGAGCTGGATATCTCGCGCTGCCAACCAGTCCCGCAGTCCCGTCATCGCCTCGGCGGCTGTCACGTCGGCATCCGTGACCGATTCCAGGTCGATCACGACGTGGTGGACGGGAGTGCCGGCGGCGCCGACGCTCGCCTTGACGGCCCCGACGAAGCTCGCGGCGTTCGCGAAGAACAAGGGTGCCGCAAGCCGCAGGATCACCACGCCGGGAGCCGTGGTCGTGCCCGGCTCCGCCGTCTCGAGGATCGCGCCGCCGTCCTCGGCCCCGGCGAGAACATCGACCGGTGCGGATGCCGCGCGTCGCGTGACATTGATCAGGGCAAGAACGAACGCAACGGCGATTCCGGCAATGGTGCCGACCAGGAGCGTGACGGCGAAGCAGACTGCAGCCACCACGAACTCGCCCCGCTCGACGCGCCAGAGCCGCGTCAACTCGCGAATGCCCAGCAGCGGAAGGATGGCAACAGCCACAACCGCGCCGATGGCCGGTGAGGGGATGAGCGCGAGCGCTGAGGTTCCGAACAGCAACAGCAGGAGTGTCCCGGCTGCTGTCACGAGCGAGGGCAGCTGGGACCGGGCACCGGCCTGCTCCATTGCGGCGCTGCGCGAGGTTGAAGACCCGATGGCGAAGCTACCGCTTGCCCCGCCCGCAATGTTGGTGAGACCGAAGGCGAGCAGGTCCCGATTGGGGTCGGTGCGATAGCGATGCCGCTCGCCATACGAACGCGACAGCAGCAACCCCTCGGCCACCGTGACCAGGGTGAGCGCGAGAGCCGACGGAACGAGGGCTATCCAGGTCCCCCAATCCAGGATCGGCCAGGTCAGGGTGGGCAGGCCACCGGTCACCTCGCCCAGCACATCGACCCCCGCCTGGTCGGCGTCGGTGATGGATACGACGACCGTCGAGACCACGATCACCACGAGCGCCCACGGTGCCACCCGGAGCCAGCGCCTGCCCACCAGCAGGATCACCAGCGACCCCGCCGAGATGCACAGCGCCCACACGTTCAGCTGGGGAAGCCCCTCGACCAGTTGCACGAGCTTTTCGATGAACTCGGATCCGGACGCGATCGGCACCCCCAGCATCTTCGCGATCTGCGACACCAGGATGTCGAGGGCAAGCCCGGCGACGAAGCCGACGAGGATCGGCGCCGAGAGGAAGTTCGCGAGGAACCCCAGCCGGAACACCGCCATGACGACGAAGGCGATGCCGGAGATGATCGCCTGCGCCATAGCCATGACCAGGTACTGATCAGACCCGGCGACCGCGAGCCCCCCGACAGATGAGGCGACCAGCGCAGCCGCCGCAGCGTCAGGGGAGGCGACGACGTGACGTGAGGAGGTCACGGCAACGAAGATGATCGTCGGCACGATCAGTGCGTAGAGTCCGGCCGTCGGAGGCAGCCCCGCGATCTGGGCGTATCCGATGTTCAGGGGCACGGCGATCGCAAGCAGGGTTACTCCCGCGAGCAGTTCCCGACCGACGGAGCGGGCGGTGAGGCCGGCGAGAGGTCTGATGGTCACGTCGCGAGAGTCTACGAGCGAGCGCCACTTCGCGATTCACCCCGGAAGGGTGATGTGCCTCATTCCCCGCGGCCCGAAGGTTGTTCAGGCGCGATCGTCGCGCCGACCATGGAAGGACCCCACCCGATGAACTTTTGGGAATTCATCATCTGGATGCTCTGGGCGTACGTCTTCGTCGCTTACCTGTTCCTGCTCTTCTCGATCCTCGCCGACCTCGTGCGCGACCAGAACCTGGGCGGCTTCGCCAAGGCGGTCTGGATCATCTTCCTGATCTTCGTTCCCATCCTCACCGCGCTGATCTACCTCATCGCGCGTGGAAAGGGAATGGCTCAGCGGAGCGTCGCACAGGCTGAGGCAGCGCGTCGGGAGACCGACGCCTACATCCGGTCTGCGGCAGGCGCGAGCGCGACCGATGAGATCGCGAAGGCCGCGCAGCTGCGCGACGCCGGCACGATCACGGCGGACGACTTCGAGAAGATCAAGGCGAAGGCACTCGCCTGAGCTCGATCCAGCGGCGCCCCGCGGCATCCTCACCTCTGCTGGTGGGGAACTGTCGCGGCGGCGCCGTTGGACGCGTGGCCTGTCAACCTCAGCCCACACCGTGAGTCTCACTACTCTCAGATCATGACCGAAGAACGCTGGCAACGGCTGACCTACTGGCCCCTGGTCGTCGCATCCCTCGCTTTCATCGTCGCCTACTCGTGGCAGGTGATCGCCAACCTCCAGGGGCCGGACTACGCCATCATGCGGGCCATCATGGCCGTGACCTGGCTTATGTTCGCGATCGATTATCTGGTCCGGCTCGGGCTGGCAGCGAAGAAGGGCGTCTGGTTCCGGAGTCATCTCTTCGACCTCGCGGTCGTGGTCCTGCCAGTACTCAAGCCTCTGCGGCTGGTTCGCGCGATCACCGAGATCCAGAAGATGTCCAAGGGCGACCAGCTTCGTACTCAGGCCGCCGTCTTGGCTGGCGGTACCGTCGCCATCCTGATCTGGATCTGCTCGCTCGCGGTCCTGGACGTCGAGCGCCCCGCGCCCGGGGCGAACATCCTCAACTTCGGTGACGCGATCTGGTGGGCATTCGTCACGGTCACGACCGTGGGCTACGGGGACCTGTACCCCATCACGGCCTGGGGCCGGGTCGTCGCCGTCGTGCTGATGTCGGTGGGAATCGGCGTCGTCGGTGTCGTCACCGCAACAACCGCGTCCTGGTTCGTCGAGCGGGCCGCGACGGTATCGGGAAACGACGATCAGGAAACCGCGACCCGTGGCCAGGTTCGTGCTCTCTCGCGGCAGGTCGAGGCTCTGGTGAAGGCTCTTCCACAGGATGCCGAGAAGACCCTTCCGCACCACCGCGAGGCCGAGCCGCCTCAGACCCCCTCATGACGGCCGGTTCCGAGGGTGGCGCGGTAACCTGACGCCGTGAGTTCCGCCCCGCGCTCCGAAGTGCCCTCGAGCTCGTCGCCGATGCTGCGGGTGCTGATCGGCCTGGCGGCGGCTGTGGTCGTCCTCGTCGGGCTTTCCTGGGCCCGGGAGATCGTCGGCCCGCTGGCGCTCGCGGCAGTGATCGTGATCATCTGCCATCCCCTGCAGGGGCTGTTGCGCCGGCGCGGATGGCCGATGTGGACCGCCACGACCGCCGTCATCCTGCTCGCGTACGTGATCCTGACCGCGATGGCGCTTCTCCTTGTGTTCGCGGGAACGCAGTTCGCGCGCCTCGTCGTCAACTACGTCGCGCAGCTGCAGACCACGGTCGATGGGATCGAGCAGTGGCTCGCCGATATGGGCTGGGACCGGCAGGCTGCCGACACCCTCGCGTCCTTCCTCGAACCCTCCCGCCTGCTCAGCGTGGCGACGTCGGTGTCGGGGATGGTCGTCGGGGTCGCGATCGGGTTGTTCTTCGTGCTCGCCTACGTCATCTTCATGGCCGCAGACGCTGCCCGGTACAACCGACTCCGGGCTGTCTTCGGTTCCGCGGTCGACGGGACACTCGCCCGGGTTCGCACCTTCACGGTCGGAACCCGGCGCTACTACATCGTCAACGCCATCTTCGGTGCGATCGTCGCCATCATCGACGGCATCGCGCTCGCCGCAATCGGAGTACCGGCGCCGGTGGTCTGGGCGATCCTGGCGTTCGTCACCAACTTCATCCCCAACATCGGGTTCATCCTCGGCCTCATTCCGCCAGCTGTTCTCGCGCTGGTCGTCGGGGGGTGGCCGCTGTTTCTGGCCGTCATCGCGATCTACTGCATCGTGAACGTCGTGCTGCAGGTGCTCGTCCAGCCGAAGTTCGTTGCGGATGCCGTCAGCCTCAGCCTCACGCTGAGTTTCTTCTCGGTGATCTTCTGGACGTTTGTGATCGGTCCGCTCGGGGCGATCCTGTCGATTCCGCTGACTCTGCTCGTGCGTGCGCTGATTCTGGAGGCCGACCCGAACGCGCGCGTCTTGCGGTGGCTGAGCGGAGATCGGGATGCTGCGCCGGTCGCGGATGATGTCCGCGAGGTCTCACCCACCGACCGCGAACCAGAGGACCCAGCCGCGGACGCGGGATCCGAGGCATCCGCGCTGCCTGCCCCGCCGGAGGCGCCCGCTCCGCCCGACGTGCACGACTGAACCCCACCCACGTCCGAGACAGCAGCGTGCCCGCGAGGCGGTGCGCTTACCGCGCACTCTCGCGGGCACGATGCAGTCTCGCGGAGATGGGTGACGCCGGAAGGGCGGCGTCGATGCGGCTCAGGAGAGGAGCTTGGCCTTTGCCGCAGCGAACTCGTCGTCCGAGAGCACGCCTGCGTCCTTGAGCGCCGCGAGCTTCTGGAGCTCGGCAACGACATCGACAGCGGGCGCCGCCGGCGCGGCGGGAGCCGGTGCGGGAGCTGCCGCCATCTGCGCAGCGACGGCCTGCTGGGCAGCCTGCTGCATCGCAGCCTGCTGCTGAGCTGCCTGGTACTGCTCCTGCTCGTACTGCGCCTGAGCCTTCTTCTGCTGGTTGTTCGACACCGCGCCCGATACCGCGCTGGCGGTGCCCGCGACGACGGCGGTGCGTGCGGCGAGGCCGATGAGGCCGGGACGGCCGACTCGTCTGATCATGTCGGATCTCCTCTTTCTCAGGCCTGTTCGGCCAGGTCCATGATGGCGTTGACAATAGGGGCGGGGATGCGTTCGGCGCTGAGGACGACGCCGCCTGAGGCGGCGAGGCGGTCGGCGAGGCGGCGTGCGTAGAGCAGCTCGAGAGCGACGATTGCCGCGGACGAGCCCGGCTCGACGAGTTCGACGAGCTCGGCGATGTCCTCTTCGCCGGTGATGCCGATCTCAGCGAGCTCGATGCTGCCGAAGCCATACTCCTCGGTCTGGTCTTCGATCTCGATGACCTCGACATCGCCCGACTCCGACTTCGACACGATCACGAAGTCGAGAAGGCGTACGAGACCGCCTTCCAGGAGATCCGCGAGGGCGGAGATGGTGTCAGGGCTCGGGCGGTCGCCGTCGAAACCGACGAGGTAGAGCTCGACCGGTCCATAGCGGAACTCAGTCATGGTGGGTCCTTTCGGGTGGGTGTCAGGAATGAGGAGGAACAGGTCAGAAGTATGCGATGCCCTTTGATAGCACGACGACACCGAGGATCAGCAGGACGAAGCCCATGATTACGGTGTGCTCGCGTTCGAGCCACGCCCGCAGCGCGTCGAGGGGCTGGTGTGCCCGATCACCCGCGACGAGGACGCCGATGATCGGGACCAGGATCGTCGATGCTGCAACGAGCACATACACCGCGATGGCGACGGCTGCCTCGCTCACGCGAACCCCGGATGAGCCGAGTGCGATTCCTGCTGCAGCTCCGAGCAGGAGATTCTTCGGATTCACCGCGGCCAGCAGGATGCCCAGCCCCACCGCGTCCCAGAACCCGAGACTGTCGATGGCGCGCATCCAGGCCGGGAGTTCGCTGTCTCCATTGCGCGTCCGGGCAGCCGAGCGGAACTGGCGAACCGACAGACCGATCAGCACGATGCCCACCACCACGTGAATGGTTCCCTGCACGGGGCGGGTTCCGCCCACGGTCGGTGAGGGGATCACCGCCGCGAAGACGAGGAAGAGCACAACGACGGTCAGGATTCCGACAATCCATCCGACGGCGAATCCTCCCCCGGCCGTACGAGCCTTCGGGGACACCAGCAGGAGGATGGCGGCGATGATCGGGATCGGGCTGATGGCGATGCCCACGGCGAGCGGAAGCACCGCTCCGATCGCGTCTCCCATGCTCTCCCCCGATACCGACTGTCGACGCGTCCGTCATGCGTCCTGAGTGAATCGTCCGGGATCACCATAAGGCCGCACTCGCCCGGGGTGAAGCGTGAGAGTGGCCGGAAACCCGCCCTCACCCGGTTCTCAGCGGTAGAAGGCGGCAACTTCACCCGGATGGGGTGATGTCGCCACCCCTGCCGCCGCGTCATTCTTGGCTGGTCCGGTCGACCGGACGCTGCCATGAAGGAGTACGGGTGACACCCGAGGAGCAACCGCTGCAGCGAACGCGTGCGTCGCTGACCAGCCCGCTAGCGCTGGGCTTCGCCCTCGCAATCGGGGTCCTGATCGCCATCGCCCTGGCCACAGCGCTCGTGGGCGTCTCGACGGTCATCGTCTCGATCGTGTTGGCACTGTTCCTCGCGCTCGGGCTCGACCCCCTCGTGTCCCGTTTCGAGCGCTCCGGAATCGGGCGCGGCTGGGGCATCGCGATCGTGTTCACCGCCTTTGCCGTCGTCGTCGGCCTGGTCATCTGGCTCATCGTGCCGCGGGTCATCCAGCAGCTCGTGGAGTTCGTGCAGGCGGTGCCCGACGCGCTGGCCGCCCTGGCTTCACAGGAGTGGTTCATCTCCGCCATGGATGCGATCGGCGCTGACCCCGTCGCCGTCACCGAGGGGATTACGCAGTTCCTCAGCGATCCCGAGCGGCTCCTCGCCCTCACCGGCGGGGTCGTGGCGACCGGCTTCGGCGTCATCGGTGGCATCTCGAGCACGGTCGTCATCGTGGCGCTGACCCTCTATATGCTCGCCTCGATCGAGGGAATGAAGTCGGCGTTCTACCGCTTCACTCCCGCCTACGGCCGTCCCACCGTGATCCGTCTGACCGAGACCATCACCGGCTCCATGGGTGGGTTCGTCATGACCATGGCCGTCCTGGGTGCCCTCAACGCGACCCTCGTCATGCTCTTGCACGTCGTACTCCGACTGCCGTTCCCCGCACTCATGGGCGTCATCGCCTTCTTCCTGACCCTGATCCCGGTGGTCGGATCGGTCCTGTTCTGGGTTGTCGGCACGGTGGTGGCGCTCTTCAGCGATCCTGTAGCGGCTCTGATCTTCGCGGTCGCCTACCTCGTCTACATGCAGGTCGAGTCGTACGTGCTCACGCCGCGCCTGATGGGCAAGTCGATCGCCGTCCCGGGCATCCTCGTGCTGATCGGGGCGATGGTCGGAGCCGCACTGCTGGGACTTCTCGGCGCCCTGGTAGCGGTGCCCGTGGTGGCAGCGATCACCCTGATCGTGCGCGAAGTCGTCTTCGTGCGCCAAGACGCCCGCACCGTCCGACTCTGACTCCCCGACCGCTAGACGAAGCGAGAAATCATGACCGACTACGCACTCGACCGAACCCACCTGCCCATCCGAGAGCAGGCATTCTCGGGGGCCGCTGGACGAACGCTCGACGCCTCGGTTCCGGACTGGTCGATCGTGGCAGAGGTAGCGCCGCCGGCCGGAGCCCCCAATGTCCTCGTCGTCCTCATCGACGACACGGGCTTCGGTCAGGCATCGACCTTCGGTGGTCCCATCCAGACGCCCACCCTCGATCGCCTCGCCGCGGGCGGCCTGCGCTTCAACGGGATGCATACCGCAGCGTTGTGCTCGCCTACGCGCGCGTCGTTGCTCACGGGCCGAAACCATCACCGCGTCGGCTTCGGCTCCGTCGGTGAACTGCCCGGTCCGTTCCCGGGCTACTCCGCGGTGCTGCCGCGTGACTGTGCACCGTTCCCCAAGATTCTGCAGGAAAACGGCTACGCGACTTCCGCCTTCGGAAAGTGGCACCTGACCCCGAGTCGCCAGCAGGGACAGGCCGGGCCCTTCGACCGGTGGCCCAACGGTTGGGGCTTCGACTACTTCTGGGGGTTCCTGGGTGGCGAGTCCGGCCAGTTCGATCCGGTCATCTACGAGAACCAGTCGGTCGACCGTGTGTACGGCGGACCCGAGGACCGCGACTTCTACCTGCCCGATGCGCTGACCGATCGCGCCATCGGCTGGCTGCACGGCGTCCGCGCGCATCAGGTCGACAAGCCGTGGCTGATGTACTACGCCACCGGTGCCGCACACGCGCCCCACCACGTCACGCAGGAGTGGTCGCACAAGTACGCCGGGCAGTTCGATGAGGGCTGGGACGTCTACCGTGAGCGGGCGTTCGCGCGCCAGAAGGAGCTGGGCGTCATCCCCGCCGACGCTGAGCTCACGCCGCGCAATCCCGCCTTCCCGGCGTGGGACTCGCTCGGCGCCGAGGAGCAGCGCCTGTATGCCCGCCAGATGGAGGTATTCGCGGCCTTCCAAGAGAACGCCGACTTCAACGTGGGGCGCCTCATCGACGAGATCGAGCGCATGGGTGAGCTCGAAGACACGCTGATCCTCTACATCTGGGGTGACAACGGCGCATCGCTCGAAGGCACCCTGACCGGCTCGTTCAACGAGATCACGATGCAAAACGGCGTCCCGCTGACCTCCGAGCAGCAACTCGGCCTCATCCAGCAGCACGGCGGGCTCGAGACATGGGGCGGACCCGAAAGCTCCCCGCATTGCTCCGCCGCCTGGGCGTGGGCAGGTAACACGCCATTCCAATGGGGTAAGCAGGACGCCTCCCACCTCGGCGGCACCCGCAACCCCATGGTCGTTCACTGGCCGGCGAAGATCACGGATGCGGGGGGCTTGCGGAGCCAGTTCACGCACGTCAACGACCTCGGTCCCACGATCCTCGACGTCGCCGGCATCCCGCTACCCGAGACCGTGGACGGCATCCCGCAGGCGCCGATGGCGGGCACGAGCTTCGCGTACGCGTTCGACGACGCGGATGCCGCTGAGCGGCACACCACGCAGTACTTCGAGATCTACGGCAACCGCGGCATCTACCGAGACGGATGGTGGGCATCCTGCATGCTGCCGCGCATCCCTTGGGACGCCACACCCGCCACGGTGCGGAAGTTCGCTCCCGGCCTATTCGATCCCGATGCGCTCGAGTGGGAACTTTACGACCTCACGACGGACTTCTCGCAGGCGCACAACGTCGCGGCGCAGCACCCCGAGAAGGTGCGCGAGCTCGCTGATCTGTGGTGGGCGGAAGCCGAGGCTAACCGTGTTCTGCCAATGCTCGGGGGGATGTCGGCGTTCTTCGGGATCGTTCCGCCGCTACGCGAGCAGACCCGGTGGACGTACTGGGGTGCGGATGTGCAGAACACGCCCCCGGGCGTGATGCCACCGATCATGAACCGGTCGTACACGATCACCGCCGATGTCACCGTCCCCAGCGATGGTGGTGACGGCGTGCTCGTCGGCGCGTTCGACCACCTCGGCGGTTTCAGCCTCTTCGTGCAGGACGGACTCCTGCGACACACCTACTCGTTCCTCGGCATCGACACCTACCGGCAAGTGTCGGACCGTCCCGTGCCCGCGGGGCGGCATTCCCTTCAGCTCGACTTCGAGGCCGACAGCGCCACCATGGCCCCGGGAGGTGTCATCACGCTGCGGATCGACGACGAGGTCGTCGGGACGGGGCGGCTGGAGCGCACCGTGCCGATCATGTTCAGCTTCTACGCCGGGCTGGACATCGGTCGCGACAATGGCGAAGTCGTGGACATGTCATACGAACACCTCGCGCCTTTCCCGTTCCCTGGCCAGATCCACCGGATCGATGTCGATGTGCGCCAGCCTGGGGCGCAAGAGCGAGCGTCGCTGCATCACGCCGAGACTGCGGGCATGCACGCGCGCCACATCGAATCCTGAGGGGGACGGCGGTGGAGCTCGACGAGACCGCTGAGAGCGCGCACGCGCCAGCTCCGATGCCGGTACGCGAAGCGTCGTCGGTTGCGATCGGGTTGGTCGTCAGTGGCTCCGTGATCGCAGCCGCCGCTGGCCAGCAGCCACCCCTGGTGGCGCTGTGCGTCGGCATCGTCGGCTCGGTCGTCGTCTACTGGCTGGCCGGGGTCTACGCCGCGGCGCTGGCGTCAGGCATCCGCAGCGGCCGGAGAGTCTTCCACGGTGCGCTGCGGATCGCGGGACGTTCGTGGCCGGTTCCCGCGTCGTCGCTGCTGCCGGTCGGGGCGCTTGTCATCGCGAGCGCCCTGGGGGCCACGATCGCGACGGCGGCAACCATCGCACTGCTTCTCTCGATCGCCGTGCTCTTCGTCTACGGCTATCTGGCTGGACGGGCCGCTGGGCTCTCTCCAGCCGGACGGGTGGGGAGTGCTGTCATCGCCGCGGCGCTGGGAGTCGGGTTGCTTGTCCTCAAGGGTGTGGTCGGCCATTGAGTTGGATGACACCCACATTGTCGGGGAGCGGAACACCATGACCGGTGCTGTCCTCGAAGAGTCCGAGCCCCGTCGCGATCGAGACGGCCTCGGTGCGCGATCGGGCACCGAGCTTCCGGTACACCGAGGTGACGTGCGACTTGACCGTGTTGCGAGAGACGTAGAGTCGCCGACCGATGTCCTCGTAGGAGAGGTGGGTGCTCAGGTACGGAAGGACACGCCGCTCGGCGGCGGTGATCACGTACTGAGCCGGCTCGGCGGCTGGCCTCGTCGGAAGCAGGTGTTGAGCGTCACGCAGTCGACCGGCGAGCTCTTCGGCTTCCCACCGCACAACCTGCGCGAGCTCCGCTTCACCGAGGATCTCGGCGGCCTCCCCGAGGTTCACCCGCAGCTGGATGCCCAGCCAGGGCAGGGTGGGGCCGACGAGTGGTCGCATTCCCGCGGCGCGACGAAGATCAGAGAGTGCGCCGTCGCGGTCGCCCGTTCTCGCTCGAACGCGCGCCCGCAACGCGAAAGCCAGCGCCGAGTGAGGGTAAACCGACCAGTGCTCGTCCGCGGCAAGCGCCACGGCGGACTCGACCAACGCCGCGGCGCGCGGGTCGTCACGGTTGACGGCGACGCCGGCGCGTTCGGCTGCCGCGAGCATCTCGGCAGGAGCAACACCGACCTTTCGGGCTTCGTGCGCCGCCTCATCCAGCAACGCGACTGCGTCGTCGTCCGCCATCGCCGCCGCGCTCCCGGCCAGCAAGAGGGCGGGGCTGCGCCACGGGCTCTGCCGCGACACGATCTTCAGCGCCCGATCGGCGTCCTCGCGCATCTGGCGCAGACCGGATCGACTCAGGTGTGCACGAAGCGTGAGAAAGGCGGCTTCGTCGTCGGTACTCGCGAACCCGTCTCGCTCCCACAGCGCTTCGGCGGCATCCGTCCATTCGTTGGCGCAGAAGACGTCTGCGGTCATGACTCCGGCGTACGCGATGATCGTCGCAAGGCTTGGATTTCCGACGTCCTCGGTACTCAGGGCGTGGATGTGCGCCACGAGTTCGAACAGCCGGCCGCTTGCAAACATGGGGATGAGCTCGGCTCGGAGCGTTGGCAGCGCCGCGGCGGGCTGGCCCGCGCGAATATGGAGCGAGACAGCCTCGAGTGCGCGCTCAGGATCACGCTGCGCCCACTCGGCACCGCGCGCCAGCCGCGCTCGGAACGCCGCGGGGCTCGCCGTTTCAGAATCGTATGCGAGCGATTGGCGCACGAGGGGCACCCACGCATACCGGCGGGAGCGTCGGTCGACGGGGTTCAGGAACCACGGGCCGCCAGTCACACTCGCGAACGTCGCCTCGTTCACGTCAGCGACTTCTCGGGCGAGGTCGGCGTCAACGATCTCGAACCCCGACAGCGCCCGCAAGGCGGTGAGGATGTCGGCATCTGCGGTTGCGAGAGCATCGTGCTGCAGGTAGTCGCGCACGAGCCTGTCGCGTCCGTCGAAGGCGCGAGGATTGGCACCCTCCTGCCACGCCAGGGCGGCCAGGCGAACCCCGGCAGGCCAGCCCGCGGTCAGTTCCCGCAGCGACGTGAGGGCGGCGGCATCGAGATCGGGGAGGATCTCGGTGATCTCGGCATCCGTCATGGCCAGCGTCGTGCCGTGGATCTCCGTGATCGTGCGTCGCATCCGTGCACGCACGAGCGCATCGCGAGGCGCGGAACGCCCCGACAGCACGAGACGCGCGTCAGGAGCGAGGGGCAGGTCGAGAAGGTTCGCGAGGTGCTCGGTCGATGCGTCCTGGACATCATCCACGATGACAGTGCCCGGGCCGGCTGCGCTGGGATGGAGGGTCGCACGGATGCCGTCGAGGAGCGGTCCGGTGAGCTCGGCGCCGCTCACGCGCGTCGGCTCGCCGGGTCGAGTCAGCGCCCACTGGTCCAGGAGCACCGTCTTACCGTAGCCAGCTGGCGCGGTCATCACGACCCTGCCGGGCGCGGTATCAAGGGTCTCGAGAAGGCGTGGACGAGCAACCAGAACTGAGTCCACGCCTCACCTCTTTCCGTACCGGGCGATCATCGTGTCGAACAGCGGAATTGTATGCCCATTGCTGATGACCGCGGTTTGGGGGGGCTCGGTGGAGCGCCTCCCGGGACCGTTCGGGTCGCTCAGGTACAGTTGTGACGCCGCATCCCGCGGTGCGACCGCCGTTCAGCAAAGGCAGCCCCTCTGTGACTTCCCTCGACGCGTCCGACGGCTCGCCGACCGGCGACCATACCGGTGGCGACGGCCGCCTCACCGTGCTCATCGGTGCCGATACCTTCTTTCCTGACGTCAACGGTGCCGCGCGATTCGCGGAGCGGCTCGCTGCCGGCCTCGTCGCCCGCGGGCACGACGTTCACGTCATGGCACCGAGCAAGACCTGGGCGCAGCATGGCGTCTTCCGTGAGGTGATCGAGGGTCAGGAGATGACCGTTCACCGCATCCACTCCTACCGGTGGTACCCGCACGACTGGTTGCGATTCGTGTGGCCGTGGCGTGCCAAGCACTACTCCCGCATCGTGCTGGACGAGGTAAAGCCGGATGTCGTCCACATTCAGTCGCACATCGTGATCGGTCGGGCGCTCACCCGGATCGCGTGCCAGCGAGGGATCCCCGTCGTCGCGACCAACCACGTCATGCCCGAGAACATCCTCGACTACTCGGCGATGCCGAAGTCGTGGAATGACACGATCATCCGGTGGGCGTGGGCCGATGCGAACCGCACGTTCCAACTCACCCGCGTGATCACGACTCCCACGCGCCGCGCCGCCGACTACCTTGAGCGGGCAACGGGAATCACGGGGGTCATCCCCATCTCCTGCGGCATCGACATGAACAACTACACGCCCGACTTCACCGCTCGCCCCGACAAGCGCGTGCTGTTCGTCGGTCGACTCACCAACGAGAAACAGATCGATGTCCTGCTGAGAGCCATGACAAAGCTCGATCCCGCCCTCGGGGCGACGCTCGACATCGTCGGTGGCGGTGACCAGCGCAAGAGCCTCGAAGCGCTCGCCAGTGATCTCGGTCTCGCGGATCGCGTGACGTTCCGCGGTCACACCTCTGAGGAGGAGCTGCGGGCGCTGTACTCGCGGGCGACAGTCTTCGCCATCGCCTCGATCGCCGAACTCCAGTCGATTGCCACCATGGAGGCCATGGCCTCGGGTCTACCGATCGTCGCGGCCAACGCCGTGGCGCTGCCGCACCTCGTCCAGGACGGCGAGAACGGATACCTCTTCACCCCGGGCGATGCCGATGAGCTTGCGGCACGGCTCACGGATGTGCTCACCGCGGAACCCGGCGAGCGTCGCCGGATGCAACAGGCCTCCCTCGACGCCGTCGCTATCCATGACATCAACCGCACTCTCGACACCTTCGAAGCGCTTTATCGCGGCGAACCCGTTCCGGAGTAAGGATGCACGTCGTGATGTTCGGCGACCAGCACGCCGAAACGCTCGGCGGCGCACAGGTGTCGATGCGACTACAGCGCCGATTCCTCGAGAAGGCCGGTCACACCGTCACGATCGTCGCTCCCCGCAGGCACGGACCGCGTTCAGGGTTGCGCGCTGACGATCCGGGCTACGCCGATCTGCCGTCCATCCCGGTGACGCTCGATCGCGAGTACGCGATGACGTGGCCGAATGCGCGCGCCGATCGTGCGGTTGATGCGGTGATGGCAGGGCGGCCTCCGGTGGACATCGTGCACGTACAAGGTGACTTCTGGGGGGCATTTCTCGGCATCCGCTTTGCCCGACGCCACGGTCTGCCCGTCGTGTTCACGTTCCACAACCGCGTCGATGTCGGCATCCGCGCCGTCGCCCCGTTCCCCGGCCTCGTGTTGCGGGTTCTCAACCGCTGGGGTCGCCGGGCGCTGTCGGAACCTGCCGATACGGGCGCCGACGGTTGGGCGTACCTGCGGATGCTGGCATCGTCGGCCGATGCCGTCACGGCGCCCTCGGCCCACTTCGCGCGCCGCCTCGAGGCCCATCGCGTCGCTCCCCAGGTCGATGTCGTGTGGAACGGCATCGACGACGACGAGCTGGCACTGGCCCTCTCATCCCCGCGCGGGCGTGCCGAGTCCCGGCCTCCGCGCCTGGTGTGGGTGGGACGGATGAGTCCCGAGAAGCGTCTGATTCCGTTCCTGGAGGCAGTGGTTGCGTCGGGGATCGAGGCCGACATCGAAGTGATCGGCAACGGCGCGCAGCGGGCTGCCGCTCAGCGGGTGGCCGAGCGTGCCCGTGCGTCGGTGTTCTTCCTCGGGTCGTTGCCGTACCGCGAAACGCTGCGACGCATCCGGTCGGCCGACGCGCTCGTCCAGACGTCCATTGGGTTTGAGACGCAGGGCATGACGATCTTCGAGGCTGCGACGCTGGGAACCCCGTCGATCGTTTGCGATCCAGACCTCGTGGCAGAGCTCGGGTCGGGGGTGTGGGCGGTTCCGGATGGCGCGACCGAGAGCCTTGCTGATGTCTTGCGAACCGCCGTCGCCGATATCCGCAGCGGCGCAGCACCCGTGCCCGACCCGTCGATCGCCGAGAGATTCCGCCAGTCGTCGCGGACCGCGGCCATGCTCGAGGTGTACGAGGCAGCGAAGGTCCGGCACGCCGAGCGGTGAACCGTCGCCGTCGCCGTCGCCGTCACGGTACGCGGCGGGTGTCGGTCGGCTGGCGGCGAAAGCCGTCGGTGCGGACGGCGCGAATCGTTGCGAGCAAGCCCCATACGGCAAGGGCTGACACGAGAAGCAGAGTCATCATGTCAGAAACGCTATGATCAACTCATTCCGGCCACGAGTGGCGGAATGACCATACTTCGAAGGATTCATGCCACCGCAGGGTGGACTGTCGAGAGTCGAGTCATCATGATCCGCACCGTTGCAACGATCGTTCAGCCAGGGTTCGCGCCCTTCGAGTTCGGCCTGGCGTGCGAGGCGTTCGGTCTCGACCGCTCCGCCGACGGGATCCGAGGGTTCGACTTCCGCATCGTGGCGGCCGAACCGGGCCTCGTGCCGAGCAACCTCGGCTTCTCCATCACGGTCGACGAAGGCCTGGAGTTCGCACAGACCGCCGACCTCGTGATCGTGACACCGGTACCGCGCGACAGATGGCAGGAGGCTGACACTCGCGTGTCGGAGGTTGTTCGGCGCGCAGCGGAGCGCGGAGCATGGCTCATGAGCGTGTGCAGTGGCTCGTTCGTGCTCGCGGCGGCGGGAGTTCTCGACGGTCGACGCGCGACCACCCACTGGATGTATTCCGACACCATGGCGCAGATGTATCCGCAGATCGAGGTCGACCCCGATGTTCTGTACGTGCAGGACGGTCGCATCATCACGAGTGCCGGGACGGCTGCGGGGCTGGATGCCTGCCTTCACCTGCTCCGACAGGAGCTCGGCGCGGAGGCGACCAACCGCATCGCGCGCAGGATGGTCGTCGCCCCGCAGCGCGATGGTGGACAGGCTCAGTTCATCGACAAGCCCTTGCCTGTCGCGGCATCCCATTCCTTGGCCCCTGTCACGGACTGGATGCTCGCGAACCTGCGTTCCGATCTCTCCGTGGAGCAGCTCGCTGCGCGGGCGCACATGTCGCCACGGACGTTTGCGCGACGCTTCAAGGCGGATCTCGGCGCGACGCCGGCGGCGTGGCTTGCCCGCCAGCGCATCATCCACGCGCAGCGGCTGCTCGAGCGCACCGACCTGGGACTCGACCGCATCGCGTGGGAGAGCGGGTTCGGTTCCGCGGCGGTGCTGCGGCAGAACTTCGCGCGAGTCCTCGGCATCACGCCCACTGCGTATCGCGCTCGCTTCCCCTCGGGCTCACGGGATCTCGCACCGACGGGCTGAGGCCGTCCTCGTGGGCGGGGCAACGATCGGGCAACGAGGCCGGATGGGTCGCTGTGCCTCCGATACACTCTGGCCATGTCGAGGGGTGGGGGACACGTGGCAGCATCGCGGATGTCGGTATGGGCTGGCGTTGCCGCGCTGAGCGTTGCTCTGGTCGGGTGCGCCCCCGCGAGTGAGACCGACCCGACGCCTTCGGCATCCGTCTCGACCGCGCCGTCCCCGGATGCCACCTCCGACGGGCCACCGGTGACCGACCCGCCCGTGGACGAGATCGATCTCGACGCTCTCGTGTGCACCGATCTGCTCGATCTCGCCGTCGCGCAGGCGCAGTTTGGTGCTGATGCGCAGTTCATCGCCGAGCTCGGGCCGGGGGAGTTCGCCGGCATCATGGCGGGCCCGATCGCCGAGAACGCGCTGAGCGAGGCGACACAGCAGATCGGGTGTATCTGGGGTATTCCGCAGAGCGACGGCGCCTTCACCGTCGTCGTCGCTGCGCTGCCGCAGGCATCCCGAGATACTCTCACCACTGCCCTCGGCTCCAGCGTCTTCACGGGCACGCTGATCGGTACCGCGCCGGCGTACACGTGGGAGCGCGACGACGCCCTCGGTATGTTCACGACCGTCTACGCTTTTGCGTCGCCGCTCTGGGTGACGGTCACCGGTTCGGGTACAACGAGCTCGCAGACCGAGATCACCGGGGATGTGCTCAATCACCTCCGAACGATCTACCCCAGTCTCGGCAACTGAGCACTGACCGTTGCCGCCCCTGAGTGGCGGCCGCCGTCATCGGCATGACGCGGCGCAGCGGAAGCCGGCGGTAGGGCGACCGCGGCGGTACCGGAGCGCACGCGTGATGGAGGGCTCCGCAGGCGAACCCGGCCATCCCGAGCTCCCGCCCGCAGGCGAAGCCCTTCCCGAATCGACCGCGCGGTGATAAACTTGAGTCAGAACGGCTCAAGTTTGAGCCCACACAGATTTCGGCGGTCGGACCGCCACCCACGTCGCCGCACAGGAGGCATCATGCAGACCACACCGATGGCTGACCAGGACGAGCAGCAGACTGCGCTCGAACAGTTCGGCATCAACCTCACCGATCGGGCCCGCCAGGGCAAACTCGACCCTGTCATCGGGCGGGATGCCGAGATCCGGCGGATCAGCCAGGTGCTGACCCGCCGCACCAAGAACAACCCCGTCCTCATCGGCGAACCGGGCGTCGGCAAGACCGCCGTCGTTGAGGGGCTGGCTCAGCGCATCGTCGCCGGGGATGTGGCCGAAAGTCTTCGCGGCAAGGAGCTCATCGCCCTCGACATCTCGGCGTTGGTCGCCGGCGCCATGTATCGCGGGCAGTTCGAGGACCGGCTCAAGAAGGTGCTCAAGGAGATCACCGACTCCGAGGGTCAGATCATCACCTTCATCGACGAACTCCACGTCCTCATGGGCGCGGGAGGCGGCGAAGGTTCGGTCGCGGCATCCAACATGCTCAAGCCGATGCTCGCGCGCGGTGAACTTCACATGATCGGTGCCACGACCCTCAACGAGTATCGCGAGTTCATCGAGAAGGATGCTGCGCTTGAGCGCCGCTTTCAGCAGGTCTACGTCGGCGAGCCCAACGTCGAAGACACCGTCGCCATCCTCCGCGGGCTCAAGGAGCGGTACGAGGCACACCACAAGGTCGCGATCTCGGATAGCGCGCTGATCGCGGCTGCGGCCCTGTCGCACCGCTACATCCCGAGCAGGCAGCTGCCCGACAAGGCCATCGACCTCATCGACGAAGCGGCATCCCGGCTGCGGATGGAGATCGACTCGGCGCCTCTGGAGATCGACGAGCTGCGCCGCCACGTCGACCGACTCAAGCTCGAGGAGCTCGCTCTCAAGAAGGAGAAGGATGCGGCATCCCAGGAGCGCCTCGAGAAACTGCGCGCGGACCTGAAACGTGAGCAGGACAAGCTCTCGGAGCTGCAGGCCAAGTGGGAGACCGAGCGATCGATCCTCAACCGTGTCGGTGAGCTGAAGACCCGATTGGATGCGGCGCGCATCGAGGCAGAGCGCGCCCAACGCGAGGGCGACCTCGAGCGTGCGTCGCGTCTGCTCTATGCCGAGATCCCGGCGCTCGAGCGCGGGATCATCGAGGCCGAGAGCATGGAACCCAGCGAAGACCGAATGGTGAATGAGCAGGTCACCGAGGAGGACATCGCGGCTGTCATCGCCGGATGGACCGGTATTCCGGTAGGGCGTCTGTTGCAGGGCGAGAGTGAGAAGCTCGTGCATCTCGAGGCCGAGCTCGGCAAGCGCCTGATCGGGCAGAAGGAGGCGGTGAAGGCTGTCGCGGATGCCGTGCGCCGATCGCGCGCCGGGATCAGCGACCCTAACCGTCCGACCGGCTCGTTCCTGTTCCTCGGCCCCACGGGTGTCGGTAAGACGGAGCTCGCGAAGGCGCTCGCCGCATTCCTCTTCGACGATGAGCACGCCATGGTGCGCATCGACATGTCGGAATACGGCGAGAAGCACTCGGTCTCACGCCTGGTCGGTGCCCCTCCCGGATACGTCGGGTACGAACAGGGCGGCCAGCTGACGGAGGCTGTGCGGCGCCGTCCGTACAGCGTCGTGCTGCTCGACGAGGTCGAGAAGGCGCACCCCGAGGTGTTCGACATCCTGCTGCAGGTGATGGATGACGGACGTCTCACCGATGGTCAGGGGCGCACCGTCGACTTCACGAACGTCATCCTGATTCTGACCTCCAACCTCGGATCGCCGATTCTCATCGACCCGACGATGCCGCTGGAGCAGAAGCGGTCACAGGTGCTGGCTCTGGTGCGCCAGGCGTTCAAGCCCGAGTTCATCAACCGGCTCGATGACATCGTCATCTTCCAGGCGCTCTCGCAGGATGACCTGGCCCAGATCGTCGAACTCACGGTCGACCGACTGCAGCAGCGCCTTCAGGAGCGCCGACTCACCCTCGCGGTCACCCCGGACGCGCGAGGGTGGCTCGCCGAGCGGGGCTACGATCCGGTGTTCGGTGCTCGTCCGCTGCGCCGTCTCATCCAGTCCGAGATCCAGGATCGCCTGGCGATGGCGCTGCTGTCGGGCGGCGTGCGCGACGGAGACATCGTCCGGGTGGATGTCGCGGTCGACGGGGACTCCTTGGTCCTGACCAGTGACGGACCGGCTGCCGCCCCGGCGCCGCGTCCGAGCGAGGACGACGACATCATCGAGGCCGAGCTGATGGAGGACTGAACCCGAGAAACGCCACGGGGCCTGAGGTCAGATGGTGACCTCAGGCCCCGTGGCTGTGTTGTGTGAGATCAGGCGTCGACCAGCACAGTCTCCGACAGCGGACGACGGATGCGCGGCGCGGCCTCACGTTCGCGGACCGCGTCGTCTGCGGCGTCAAGATCGCCCAGGTTCCCGACAGCCATGACGGTGAGCGGGCGAACGGTCTCGGGAAGGGAGAACGCGGCAGCGATCGCGGCGCGATCGAACCCTCCCATCTGGTGTGTCATCAGGCCGTCGGCATGTGCCTGCACGGTGAAGTGCGCAGCGGCCTGGCCCGCGTCATACTCGGCCCACGGCAACTCCACGCCGTCATGCTCGGTGTCGGCAAGAAAGACCACGAGTGCTCCCGCATTGACAGCCCAGACCTGGTTGAAACCGGTGAGCGCATTCGAGATCTGCGAGAACGCGTCGGTGCCGCGCCGTGCGACGATCAGTCGCCACGGCTGAGTGTTTGCTGCCGACGGCGCCCAGCGCGCAGCTTCGAGAGCTGCCGACAGTGCTGACTCGTCAATCGGGCGCTCGGCATCGAAGACCCGAGTGCTGCGGCGGTTCGCGAGGACGTCGAGCAGGGCATTGGACGGGGCGATGGTGGTCATGACTTCTCCCGGTGTTGAGGATTATCGGAACGGACCCCGTCGTCCTCTTCGGTCAACACCCAATTTCGCTTGGTATTCCCCGCGCCGCGTCAGGCTCCGTTCATCCGGTCTCGCCACTCCAGCAGCGGCTTCACGGGGGAGAGGTCGTAGTCCGGCCCGTCGATCGAGGGGATGATGAAGCGCACCCCGAGCGGATGCAGCCGCTCCAGGGCATCCTGTTCCAGCAGTGGCCCGAATCCGCGCGGAGTGAAGCCCGTCGCGATCTCGATGTCGGCGGGATCCCGGCCGACGCGCGCACACCAGTCGTGAAGCACGTCGAGCTTGTGAGGGATCTTCTCAATCGGCGTGAACGTGTGCCAGATAGCGGCGTGCTCGGCCACGAGCCGGAGCGTCTTCTGCTCGCCCTGCCCGCCGATGAGGATCGGAATGTCTCGCGTCGGCGCCGGATCCAGCAGCTCCCATCGGCGACGGATACGCCCGAGGTCGTGGCGCAGATCGTTCAGGCGTGATCCGACGGTGCCGAACTCGTAGCCGTACTCGAGGTAGTCCTTCTCGGCCCAGCCCGAGCCCGTGCCGAAGATCAGCCGACCCGTCCCGCCTTTCGCGCTGATGTGGTCGACCGTGCGGGCCATGTCGGCCTGCAGGTCGGGGTTGCGGTACGAACTGCAGTTGACCAACGGGCCGAACTCCACCCGCTCCGTGAGTTCGGCGATCGAGGCGAGCATCGTCCACGCCTCGTAGTGCTCGGCCTCCAGCGGTTCGGTGAGCGGGAAGAAGTGATCCCAGTTGAAGATTGCGTCCACGCCCAGATCCTCGGCTCGGCAGATGGCGTCGCGGATCCGGGAGTAGGAGGCGTGCTGGGGTGCGAGCTGCACGCCGACGCGCACGGGACGATGCTCTGCGGGGTGGGTCGTCATCCTTCGAGTATTGTCCGAACCGGTCGTGACCGGGCGGCACTTGCGCGAGTCGGAAGTCCGCGGGATCTTCCGGTGATCAAAACCCGAGCGCCGCTGTGCGTACGGATAGGGTCAGACCATGACGATAGCGACCGCTGACCTGTTCGACGAACGCGGCGACGAGCTTGATTCGCTCGGCATCCAGCTGCAGGATATCGGTGGTCGGATCGCCTTCGACGGCTCGATCCGTACGGTGCGCTGCTTTCGCGACAACGCCCTGGTGAAGGCGACCCTGGCAACTCCGGGACGCGGTGGCGTGCTCGTGATCGACGGGGGTGGCTCGCTCGATTCGGCGCTGGTCGGAGATCTCATCGCGGGATCCGCGGTCGAGAACGGTTGGTCAGGCATCCTCGTGTACGGCGCGATTCGCGACCGCGAAGCGATCGGGCGACTCGACCTCGGGGTCAAGGCTCTCGGTTCGAACCCGCGCAAGAGCGCCAAGGACGGCGTCGGCGACCTGGACGTCCCCGTGACGATCGGCGGCGTCGTGTTCACTCCGGGCAGGCACGTCTGGGCGGATGCCGACGGGGTGGTCGTGGAGCGCTGATCCCCGTCCTCGAGGCTGACGGTCCGGCTCAGTAATCGCGGTCGGGCCAGTCGGCGGGTCCGTGCGATCCCGCCGGGTAGCCCTGAAGGGGAACCTCGTCGGCCTTCCAGGCATCCAAAACGGGCTGGACGATGCGCCAGCACTGTTCGGCGGCATCACCGCGCACCGACAGGGTCGGGTCGCCGTCAAGGATCTCGGAGAGTACTTCGGCGTATGCCAGGAGCGCGCCCTCACCGAGGTCGGCGCTGAGCCTTGCCCAGGTGAGAGCGAAGGGGTCGTCGGCGCCGTTGACATTCAAGCCGAGCGACATCCGGTCGGGGCCCAGGGTGAACCTCAGGCGCGAACCGTGGGTCGCGCCGGTGAATCCTTCGGGCAGGTGCCGAACCGGGCGGAATCGGATGAGGATCTCCTTGACCGGATCCCCGACCGCCTTGCCCGAGCGCATCGTGATGGGAACACCCGCCCAGCGGTTGTTGCGCACCTCGAGCACGACCTCGGCGAGGGTCTCGGTCTTACGGTCGGGATCCACCCCCGGCTCGTCGACGTAGTTCGGCAGCTCGCGCCCGTCGATCGTGCCGGTCGTGTACCGCCCGCGGCGCGAGGATGCGATGGGGTCATCGTTCCAGATGCGCGTGGCCAACAGCGCCGAGGTCGTCGCGCCCCGGAGGTCCTGCTCACCGAGCGTCGCGGGCGGCTCCATCGTCACAAGCGCCATCAGCTGCAGGAGGTGGCTCTGGATCATGTCGCGCAGCGCCCCGGCTTTGTCGTAGTAGCCGGCCCGCCCCTCGAGCCCGAGCTTCTCGTCGTAGGTGATGTCGATCGACTCGATGTGCTCAGCCGACCAGATCGGCTCGAGGACGCGGTTGGCAAAGCGCGCGCCGATGATGTTCAGCGACATCGAGCGGCCGAGGAAGTGATCGACGCGGAATACCTGGCTCTCGGGGACGAGCGCCGCGAGCTTCTCATTGAGCGCGTGGGCGCTGTCGGCATCCGTCCCGAACGGCTTCTCGAGGGCCAGGATGAGTCCGTCGGGAAGGTCGACCGACGACAGTGATTCGCAGGCTTTGGCGGCGATTGCCGGCGGAACCGCGAAGTACAGGGCGATTCGGCCGTGCGTCTCGGAGAGCAGCGACGTGAGGTCGTCGGGTGCGGTGATGTCGGCCTTCGTGTAGGTCGTGTCGGCGACCTTCTGGAACGCGTCCTCGGCATCCATCGACGCGAAGGCGGTGCGGACGGTCTCGCGCCAGTGCTCGTCGGTCCAGTCATCCATCCCCGCGCCGCGCAGGCGCACCTGGCGACCGGGCTGCCGCGAGAGCAGCTGGCCGAGAGCAGGCAGCAGCAACCGGGAGGTGAGGTCCCCCGATGCGCCGAGAATCATGAGCGTCGTCGTCTGGTCGGCCATGTCGCCACCTTATCGACGCTGTGTGTCCGGCAGGCAGATTCGTCGGGAAGTCGTGGGGGGCGAGAGGTAAGCGACCTCAGCTCGGATGCCGCGTGTGCGGTGGATCTACCGCGAACCTTGCCGGGGGCTGACACAATCGGGACATGGCCGCGCCGATCGAGGACTACGCGATTTTGAGCAACTGCCGCACGGCTGCTCTCGTCTCCCGCGAGGGAAGCATTGACTGGCTGTGCCTGCCGAGATACGATTCTCCGTCGATCTTCGGCGCGCTGCTCGGTGAGAAGAAGCACGGTCACTGGACCATCCGCGCTGCCGACCCCGACGCCACGGTGGCGCGGTACTACGAGGACGACACCTTCGTGCTCGTCACCCGCTGGGAGACCTCGACGGGTGTCGCTGAGGTGCGCGATTTCATGCCGATCGACGGCGGTCGGGTAGAGCTCGTGCGGCGCGTCGAGGGGGTTTCGGGCCACGTCGATTTCACGACGGAGTTGCGGATGCGCTTCGACTACGCTCGCGCGCTCCCGTGGGTGCGTCAGGTAGGCAGCCACGTTGAACCGGCGTTGCTGGCTATCGCGGGGCCGGATGCCGTACTGGTGCGTGGTGTAGAGATGAACCCCGACGACCACGTGCACCGCGGATCGTTCACGGTCGAAGCGCGCAGCGGGGTGGATCTGACCCTGACCTGGTTCCCATCTCACCGGGAGGCACCGGACCCCGCCGATGTCGATCGAATGCTCACCCACACGCTGCACTGGTGGCGTGAGTGGGCGGGACGTGTCGACCACGATGGCCCGTTCGAAGATGAGGTCGTGCGCTCGCTCATGGTGCTTCGCGCACTGACACACGAAGACACCGGCGGTATCGTCGCGGCGGCTACCACCTCCCTTCCTGAAGACTTCGGTGGAGTGCGCAACTGGGACTACCGCTACGTGTGGCTGCGCGATGCCGCGCTGACGATCGAGGCGCTCATCTCCCACGGCTTCCTGCGTGTGACGGCGCGCTGGCGGCAGTGGCTGCTGCGCGCTATCGCGGGCGACCCCAAGGATCTGCAGATCATGTACGGGCTTGCGGGAGAGCGCGATCTGGTCGAGCGCGAACTCGCGTCGCTGCCCGGATATGAGGGGTCGGCGCCGGTGCGGATCGGAAACGGTGCCTCCGACCAGTACCAGGGCGATGTCATCGGCGAAGTGATGGTGGCCCTTGAGGCGGCCCGTGTGGCTGGGGTCGAAGAGACCGACTTCTCGTGGGCACTGCAGCGGGCGATGCTCGCGTTCGTCGAGCGCCACTTCGACAAGCCTGACAATGGCATCTGGGAGATTCGTGGCGAGCCGCAGAAGTTCACGCACTCTCGAGCGATGATCTGGGCTGCGTTCGACCGCGGTGCGCGGGCGGTGCGCGACTATGGTCTTCCCGGCGACGCGCAGAAGTGGGAGAAGCTGCGTGACCAGGTGCGGGCGGAGATCGACGCGCACGGTTTCGACGCCGAGCGCGGCCACTTCGTGCAGCACTACGGGTCGACCGAAGTGGATGCCTCACTGCTGTTGCTTGCGCAGGTGGGGTTCGTCGCGCACGATGACCCGCGGATGCTGGGCACCGTCGCCGAGATGGAACGCACGCTCATGGTGGACGGACTCCTGCACCGCTATCGCACCGAGAGCGGGGTGGACGGTCTCGCGGGCACCGAGCATCCGTTCCTCGCCTGCTCGTTCTGGCTCGTGGAGCAGTATGCGAACAGCGGTCGTGTGGATGACGCGATGGCGCTCATGACCCGTCTCTGCGGCTTCGCCAACGACGTCGGCTTGCTCTCAGAGGAGTACGACGTCGAGGGCGCCCGTCAGGCCGGGAACACGCCTCAAGCTCTCTCGCACCTTGCCCTCGTCCGGGCCGCCGACGCGCTGGCTGGACACCACGGCCGCGCCGCCGACCGGGAGTAGCGCGCAACAGTCGTGATCCCCGCGACGGTCCCGCGCTCCGAGGCGGAGACGGGACCGACGCGGGATAGCCGGGGCATTCAGATCACGGGGTCTTGAGTGCCTCGCGCCATGAGACGCGCGCGCCCATGCGCAGGATCGAGCGTTCGTAGATCTTTGCCGCCAGCACGATCGCAGCGATACAGGTGGCGATAAGGATGACCAGCGACAGGATCGGCTCCCACCACTGCGCCTCTCCGAGGTACAGCCGAAGCGGCATCCCGACCGGCGCCGAGAACGGCACGTACGACATCACGGTGAGCACGACAGGGTTGTCGCCTGCGAAAATCACCAGGAAGTACGGCGCCATGATGAGCATCGTCAGCGGCGCGGTCGTCGAGCCGATGTCTTCCATGCGCGAGACGAGCGAACCCGCTGCCGCGAAAAGGGCGGCGAGCAGCACGAACCCGAAAAGGAAGAAGATCGCGAACCAGGCGATCGGGGCGCCGAGGCCCTGGAGCACCTCGCTCTGCCCGGTGACGATCAGCCCTACCACGGCGATCGTGGCGAGGAGCAGGATCTGCGCCATTGCCAGGATGGTGTTCCCGATGATCTTGCCCGCCAGGAGCGTTCGCGCCGGCATCGCCGACAGGAGCAACTCCACGACGCGGGTCTGCTTCTCTTCGACGACGCTCTGGGCGATGGTTCCGCCGAAGAGGGATGCCGCCAGAAGGAAGACGATTCCGAACCCGATCGAGACGAAGTAGCGCAGCGCGAAGTCGACGGTCGCCGGGTCGAGAAGTACGACTGACGGAGACTCCGACAGCCCCATGAGCAGCGACGTCGGTGGCGAGTCCTCGGCGATGACGACCACACCGGTGGGCGAGGATGCGTCATCGACAACCGCGGCGCTGACCTCACCGCTGCGGACGAGTGCTTCCGCGGCATCCCGGTCGGCGACCTGCGTCACCTCGACGCCGGGGACCTTCTGCACCGCAGCTGCCGTCGATGAGGTGACCGCGACCTGCGTCGCAGACGGGTTGCCGGCAGAGAACCCGCCCCAGATAACCGCGGCGAGCGCGATCAGCAGGGTGATGACCGTCGAGATCACGAAGGCGCGGCTGCGCAGTTTGGAGCCCACTTCGCGTTCGGCAACGAGCCAGACGTTCTGGAAGCCGCGGGGCGTGGATGTCGGAGCGGCGGTAGTCACTGGATGACCTCCTTGAAGATCTGCGCGAGCGTCGGGCGAACAGGGGTGAAGCGCTCGATGCTCGACTCGCTGGCTGCGCGCTGCAGGACGCGCTGGGCGGCGGCGTCATCCGCCGCATCGAAAAGGGCGTTTCCGCCGTCGAACTCGACAACCGTGATACCAGGTTCCTCGCGCAGCCAGCCGAGGTCGCCGGCAGTGCGCAGTTCGTAGCGATGTCCCGAGTGCTGCTGGCGCAGGTGCTCGCTGCTGCCGGCGGCGCGGATCTCTCCGCCGGCGATGATGACGATGTCATCGCAGAGGCGCTCGACGACGTCGAGCTGGTGCGACGAGAACAGGACGGAGACGCCGGCAGCCGCGCGGCGGTGCAAGACGTCTGCGACCACGTCGACAGCGAGGGGATCGAGCCCCGAGAAGGGCTCATCGAGGATGAGCACGTCGGGCTCGTGCACCAGCGCAGCGGCGATCTGCGCCCGCTGCTGGTTACCGAGTGAGAGTCTCTCGACGGTGTCGTTCAGGCGCTCCCCGAGCCCGAGCTGCTCGAGGAGGGCGATAGACCTCGCCTCCGCCTCGCCCTTGTCGAACCCGTGCAGCCGGGCGAGATAGGTGATGTGCTCGCCGACCTTCATCTTCGGGTAGAGCCCGCGTTCTTCGGGCATGTAGCCGAAGCGGCGCCTGTCCGCCGAGGTCAGCGCGGCACCATTGATGGTGACCGACCCGTCATCCTTGGCAAGCACCCCGAGGATGATGCGCATCGTCGTGGTCTTTCCCGCACCGTTCCCTCCGACGAAGCCGGTCAACCGGCCGGGCCTGACAGTGAACGACAGATCGTTCAGAACACGGTGCGCGCCATAACTCTTGGTCACGTGCGACAACTCGAGCATGTTGCTCCTCTCACTCGGTACCTCCAGGCTAGGAAGCCGCGCCTCGCCGCGCATCCGCCTCGAGGCGGGTCATGCCCTCCCTCGCGCGGGGGAGGCGGGTTCCCGGGTCAGGCCAGCCCGTGACGGTATGCATAGACGACAGCGGCGACGCGGTCGCGGACGCCGAGTTTGAGCAACACGTTGGAGACGTGGGTCTTCACCGTTGCCTCGCCGATGATCAGGTGCGCCGCGATCTCAGCGTTGCTCATCGCCTGCGCCATCAGACGCAGAACCTCCGACTCGCGCTCGGTGAGGTCGGCCGCTGCCGGTGGTGTCGGCGTCGGCGGTGCAGCCGCGAACCGTGCGATGACGCGGCGAGTCACCTCGGGGGCCAGCAGCGCGTCGCCGGCCGCAGCTACCCGCACGGCAGACTGCAGATCCTCGGGCGCTGCGTTCTTCAGCAAAAAGCCGCTCGCCCCAGCCTCGAGGGCCTCGAAGAGGTAGTCATCCCGATCGAAGGTGGTGACGATCACGACGGCGCACTCGAGCCCGGGGTCGGCGACGATCTGGCGCGTCGCGGCGAGCCCTCCCACTCCGGGCATCTGCACGTCCATACAAATGACATCGGGTCTGAGATCGGATGCCGCCCGCACCGCCTCTTCGCCGCTCGCAGCCTCACCGACGACCTCCAGGTCGGGAGCGCTGTCGAGGATGAGGCGGAAGCCAGCGCGCATGAGCGCATGATCGTCGACCAGCAGAACCCGAGTACTCACGCGCCCACCCCCTCGAGGCGCGGCACGCTCAGGCGTACCCGGAATCCACCCTCGCGGCGCGGTGAGATCTCGATCGAGCCGCCGGACGCGGCTGCCCGCTCGCGCATGCCGAGAACTCCGAGCCCGCTCTGGGAGGAGAGTGAGGGTCTTCCGGAGTTCACGATCTCGACCTCGAGCGCCTCGGGTAGATACCGCACGCGGACGTCGGCCGCGGCATCCGGGCCGCCGTGACGACGGGCGTTGGTCAGGGCCTCTTGCGTGATTCGGAAGGCGTTGACCTGTACCGTCGGTGCCACCGGCACCGGCTCGCCGATGATCGTCAAGGTCGTAGGCAGTCCGTTCTCGCTGGCATGCGCGACAAGGGCAGGCAGTGCGTCCAGTCCGACCGTCGATGCATCGGTGGGGTCATCGTCCACCGGCGTGCGCAGTGTCTCGAGCAGTTGACGCAACTCCACGAGGGCATCACGCGCTGCCTGCTCGATGTCGATGAGGGCGCGCCGCGCGGCATCCGGATCGGCATCCCACACCGTCCGCGCCGCGGCAGCCTGCACGCCCATGGCCGAGACATGGTGGGCCACCACATCGTGCAGTTCACGAGCGATGCGGACGCGGTCGAGGGCGACGGCCTGCGCGGCGGTCGTCTCGCGCTCCCGTTCGAGCTCGACGGTCCGCTCGGCAAGGACCTCGCGCTGGCGGCGCGACTCGAACGTGCGGTTGCCGAAATAGTACGCACCGCCGAAGAAGGCGACGTTCACGAGGAACTGGATGAGCATGAACGCCACGTAGGGCGAGAACAGCCCTGCGCGCGACAGTCCCTCGTCGGTGGGGGCGGTGGCATCGATGAACATCGTCACCAGCAGCCAGATGAACATCCCCACGATGATCACCATGCGCACGATGAAGGCGCGGCGCCGATCGTCTACCCACGCCCCGACCGTGTAGAAGGCGATGAAGACGGCAACGTTTCCCACGTAGAGCTCCGGGATGCGCGCCGTCATGCCGAGGAAGAACGCGATCGACACCGCGACCGCGACCGTGCTGGGTAGGCGCCGCCGCCATGCGAGTGGTGCTGTGACGCCGAAGGCATACAGGAGGGCGAAACGGAGGTCGACCTCGGTCTGGCTGTAGATCCCGGCGACCGAGCCGAGAGCCGTGCTCAGCACCGCCGTGACGAACAGTGCCACTGCTAGCCAGACATCGCCTCGCAGCGGAACCCACCACGAGGTGGCACGCGTCGGATCACTCACCCATCCACGCTACGTCGATCCCATGCCACGTCACATCCGTCTCATGGGGGAGGCCTCGCGCCTGCTGGACGCCGCCAGCCACGGTCCCGATCGCAGGATCAGACGGGTGAGACGAGTCGCCAGGGGTCGGCAGTGCGGATTGATCCTGCGTTCGGCGTGCCGGGCGCGGTGTGCTGACGCGTACTGTGAGGGCATGGCGAGCCGGCAGACCTCCCCGGTCACGACAGGATTCGGGGGCCGGGTGCTCGCGTTGCTGGCGTGCTCGCATCCTGGGCCGACGGTGGTCGTCACGACGCTCGCCGGATTGCTCGCCGTCGGCGCAGGCATCGGAGTGGAGCGCATCGCCCTGACCGTCGCGGCTGTGCTCTTCGGCCAACTGTCTGTGGGATGGTCCAACGACGCCATCGACGCCCAGCGCGACATCGCCATCGGGCGTCGCGACAAGCCGATCGCGGCGGGCGTGATCTCGCGCAGAGCGGTCGCTGCTGCAGCGGGCGTTGCGCTCGTGCTCGCGCTGGGTGTCTCCGGCGTTATCGGGTGGCAGTTCTGCCTCGCCCATGGCATCGCTCTGGCCTCGGCGTGGGCGTACAACGCCTGGCTGAAGTTCACATGGGCATCGGTGATCCCGTTCGCGGTGAGTTTCGGCATCCTGCCCTCGCTCGCAACCCTGGCAGCTGCCCTGCCTGCGGCGGCTCCGTGGTGGCAGGGAGCCGCCGGTGCGCTGCTGGGTGTGGCGGTTCACCTGACCAACGTGCTGCCGGATCTCGCCGACGACGAGGCGACGGGTGTGCGCGGACTCGGTCACCGGATCGGTGCCACGCCGAGTGCGATAGCCGCGTTCGCCGCCGTCATCGCGGGGACCGTCGTCGTGCTGGTCGGATCGTTCGGCGAGGCGCCCCCCGCCGTGGCGCTCGCTGCGTCAGCGAGCGTTGTGGCCTGCGCGGTTGCGGGCCTGCTCCGCGCTCTCCGGAAGCCGGACCGCCTGGTCTTCCGACTGGTGATGGCGTCGGGTCTGATCCTTGCCGCTCAACTGGTTCTCACCGCGTTTGCGGCGTGAGGGGGCTTGTCCGGGCATCCGGATCGAAACCCATCCCGTAGGCGTGCGCGAGCAGCCGCGCCGGCGCGACACGGATGCCGGCGAGTCGTGTGGCCGCACCGAGGCCAGTGTGACCACGTCCGGCCACGGTGTTCAGCGCTGCGATCCGGGCCGCGGTCCTCGCGGCGGCTCTCCGTCGACGCTCCCACGCGGCGAGAGCGGCCGGCTGCTCTCCAGTGCTGCTCCACTCTCCGAGCAGCGGCGCGAGCGTCGCCGCATCGATGAGCCCGAGGTTGAGGCCCTGCCCGCCGATGGGGCTCACCTCGTGGGCCGCGTCACCGATCGCGAGAACCCGTCCGCGCAGCATCCGGCGTGCGACGAATCGGCCGACCCCGAAGGTCGTCGCGGTCGTGATCATGTCGGCAGAGGATCCCGCACGCCGGCTGACGGCGTCGCGCAGGGTGGCCGCGTCGTCAGTTGCGGTAGCTGTGGAGCCCGGCCGGTGCCAGGCGACATATCGCCGCAGGCCGCCGGGCAGGGGGAAGGACTCCAGGACGCCGTCTGGATGCAGGTGAACGATGGCGCGAGGCCCGTCGTCGGTGCCATCGGGAGCATCGGCCATGACGTACCGGTCGGGGTACGCGCGGCGCTTCCCGTCCCGGGTGAGGCTACTGATGCGGCGGGAGCGAGACCCCGCCGCGATCACGACCGCATCGCCGCGCACCTCGCCGCGGTCGGTGATCACCCGACACGACGATCCCTCGTCGATCACCTCGAGCACGCGGATTCCGCGCTGTGGGGCGGCGGCGCCGTGGCCGGCCGCCGCGCCGGCGATCGCGGCCTCGGTGGCGGCCTGCGGAAGGGTTGCCACGAACGGAAAGGATGCGAGGGAGCCGGTGCGCACCGCTCCGAAGCGGATCGTGGTCACGGTCCGGCCGCCGACCCTGGCCTCGCCTTCGCGGACCTGCAGGCACGCGGCGAGGATGCGATCAGTCACCCCCGAGGCTGACATCGCCGACAGCGCAGCCGAATGGATGCCGATCGCACGGGATCCGGCGCCGGGGGCCTCACGCGCTTCGAGCGTGACGTGTTCCACGCCGAGGCGGGCAAGCTCGGCGCCCAGCAGCGTGCCCACCGGACCGGCGCCGACGATCAGGACACGCATGGATCACACCCCGCCCGTGGTGCGCGAGCTTCGAGTGGCGATGACGCGGAACGGGGCCGGCGACGTCACCGTCCATCCCGGCGGGATCTCTCGCTGGAGCTCGGCGAGAGTGTATGAGCGGCGGATCGAGCGCAGTCCGTCGGTGAACAAGAAGGTCCCGGGCGCGAACGGCAGGATGCCGAGGCTGTAGAGGCCCCATGCCGTTCTGCTGCGGGCGATGTCGTTGTGCAGCGCGAGCTCGGCACCCAGCGCGTCGGTGTGCGCGAACAGCTCGTGAAGCTGGTCCCGGCTGAGGTGATGAAGGACGTGGTTCGACACGACGACATCGAACTCTTCGCCCGCCTCGACGAGGTCTGCGGCGTACGCGCCGCGGAAGGTCACGCCGGGCTCGGATGGACGCGACCTCGCGACAGACAGGCACCGCGTGTCGGGATCGATTCCGCACACCTCCACCGCGAAGCCGTCTGCTCGGGCGCGTCGTGCGAGGGTCAGAGTGACATCGCCGCCGCCGCATCCGACGTCGAGAATCCGGACCGGTGCCTCACGCAGCTCGTCAGCTCGGGAGCGAAGGTAGGGGCGCAGACGGGATCGGTAGATCGCGCCCCACCCCGACACCGCCCGGTTGACCAGACCGAACCGGCGGACCGTGCGCAGAAGCATCCGCTCGTCGCAGTGCGGATCATCCATCAGTTCGCGAAGGTCCGCCTCACGAACGCGCACTGGCCGCCTGTTCTTCGAGCACGCTTGCCGCTGACTCGTGAGGTTCGCGCGCAGTAACCCTGGCCGTCGCGCTCTCGACGGCCAGGCCGGGTCCGAACGCCGTGATGAGCACCTGCTGGCCCGTCTCCGCCGTGGGATCTCCGAGAAGGTCGGCGAGGATGAACAGCACGGTGGCAGAGGACATGTTCCCGTAGTCGCGCAGGATCGCTCGGGATCGCTGGAGAGCTGATTCGTCGAGATCCATCGCCTGCTCGAACCTGTCCAGGATGCTGCGCCCGCCCGGGTGCACCACCCACTGATCAATCGCGCCGGTGCGCTCGAGCACCGGCGCGAGCGCTACGCGGACCTCGCGTCCGACGATGCGAGGAACATTGCCGGTGAGTGTCATCTCGAAGCCGTGGTCGCCGATGATCCACGCCATGTCCTGCTCGCCGTCGGTGGTGAGGGCGGTCGTGAAGCCCGTGAGTTCCAGCGCCCGGGACGGTGCGGGTAGCTCGCGAGGTTCGCTGCGTTCTGGAGGCCGGGCGGTCACGACCGCCGCTGCTGCGCCGTCGGCGAAAACAGCAGAGGCGACGATCTGATCGGGGTCGGGCGATGACCGCATGTGGATCGAGCACACTTCGGTGCACGAAACCAAGACCGTTGCCGTCGGGTCGGTGAGGCAGATGCGCCACGCCGAACGCAGCGCGGGGATCGCTGCGGCGCATCCCATGAAACCGATGTGTTCGCGCTCGACGGTGGGATCGAGTCCGAGGTCGCGGACCAGTCGGTACTCGGGTCCGGGGGCGTAGAAGCCGGTGCAGCTGGCGGTGACCACGTGGGTGATCTCGCTCGGCTGCACTCCGGCGTCGTGCAGGGCGCGCCGCGCCGCGGTCTCGGACAGCTTCGGCGCTTCGCGTGCGTAGAGCTCGTTGCGGGGGCCCGTCCCCGGACTACGGATGACACGGCTCTCCGGCTCGAGGAAGGTTCCGCCGCCACTCGCGAAGTCTTCGATGACGGTGTGGCGCCGCCCGATCGCCGAGTTGTCGTAGGCGGCGCGGATGAGCCGTGCCGTCAGGGGTGCGATATCCGGCTCAGCGAGGAACAGGTCCCTCACCTGGGATTGCGAGAGCGCGAACTCCGGCACCGCCGTCCCAATGCCGATGAGCTGCACTCTCATGCACTCACCCTAGGCGCCGGGCACCTCGGTGGGGCCGCGTCAGCCGAAGATCATCGGACGGTCATCGTCCTGGTCGTCTTCCCCCGGCGACAGCCGCGCGCGGTCGAGATCCACGACCACGGGGACGTGATCGCTCGGGGCCTCGCCCTTGCGCTCGTTGCGGTGAATGGCGGCATCCGTTACGGCATCCGCCACAGTGCGAGAGCCGAGGATGAAGTCGATCCGCAGACCCTCGTTCCGCGGGAAGCGCAGCTGCTTGTAGTCCCAGTAGGTGAATCCCGTTGGAACCAGGGGCCTGACGACGTCGGCGAGTCCCGCCTGCTCGAGAGCGGTGAAGGCCTCGCGCTCGGGGGCCGAGACGTGGGTCGAGAATCCTTCAACGGTCGCGGGGTCGCCGTTGTCGGCATCCGTCGGGGCGATGTTGAAGTCGCCGACCAGGGCCAGCGGCAGGTCGGGGGTCGCAGCCAGGGTGCTGGCGGTGTACTGGCGCAGCGCCTCGAGCCAGTGGAGCTTGTAGACGTAGTGGGGGTCTTCGAGGGCGCGGCCGTTGGGGACGTAGAGGCTCCAGACACGCACGCCGTCGATGGTCGCCCCGATCGCGCGGGCTTCTTGCGGAGCATCCGGACCCTCGTGCCCCTTGGCGAAGCCGGGCATCCCGGGGAAGGCGGTCTCGACCTCGGTCGGGCGGGAGCGGCTGGCGATTGCGACACCGTTCCACTGCGAGAACCCGTGGGCCTCGACGTGGAAGCCCGCCTGCTCGAACTGCTCGAACGGGAACTGCTCGACCTTGCACTTGATCTCTTGCATCGCCAGCACGTCGATGTCTTCACGCACCGCGAAGTCGACGATCCGGTCGACCCGGGCGCGGACGGAGTTCACGTTCCAGGTGGCAAGGCGCATGAACTCAGCCTAGAGTCGCCCGCCGACCTCGCCCGCTTAGGGCCGGTGCCCGGTGCGTGGTGTGGCTAACTCCTGAGTTCCGGTCCCACGTCCGGTCATACCGGCGCGGGAAGGCTGTACGGCGGTCGAGATTGCTGAGTTAGCGACACCACCCGATTCTGCCTGGGGGAATTGATCCGGCCCACCTCTTCGTCCGGGGTTCGGTCGCGGCGTATCGTGCGCCGTATGACCGGCTCGCGGTGGGTGTCGATATCGCTTCAGGTTGTCGCCTGGTTCAACCTGGTTTCGGCTCTGCTGGGTATGGCAGGGCTCACCCTCGGATTCATGCCCGTTCCGACGGAGTGGATCGAGGGGTCCGTCTTCACGTCGTATGTCTGGCCCGGCGTCATCCTTGGGGTCGTCGTGGGCGGATCGCAGGCGCTCGCGCTTGCTGCGCAGTACTGGCGTTTCCGCCTCGCGGCCGGTCTGCATGCGGCGGCCGGGCTCGTCATGATGATCTGGATCTTCGTCGAGATCGCCATCATGCTCGTGTGGTCGCCGCTCCACGGCATCTACTTCGGCACCGGCCTCGTTCAGGTCGTCCTCGCAGTGCTCGCACTCGGCGCCTGGCCACATCCGTTTCTGGCCCGAAACTCGCGCTGATCCGCATCTGCGGCGAACGTCGCACGCGAGGGGTCGCAACACGCCGTACGCCACGGCGCGGATGCGGCGTGTTGCGACCCCTCGGCGAAGAGTTCGTTCGTGAAACGGATGCCGGCGCTACAGCTCCCGCAGGATCTGCTCGACCTTCTCCTTGGCGTCACCGAAGAGCATCTGGGCGTTCTCGCGGAAGAACAGCGGATTCTGCACGCCGGCGTAGCCCGAGGCCATCGACCGTTTGAAGACGATGACGTTGTCGGCCTCCCAGACCCGCAGCACCGGCATCCCGGCGATCGGGCTGCCAGGATCCTCGGCGGCGGCGGGGTTAACGGTGTCGTTCGCGCCGATGACCAGCACGACGGATGTCTCACCGAAGTCGTCGTTGATCTCGTCCATTTCGAACACGATGTCGTACGGCACCTTGGCTTCGGCCAGCAGCACGTTCATGTGCCCGGGAAGGCGCCCGGCGACGGGGTGGATGCCGAACCTGACGTCCACGCCGCGCTCGCGCAGCTTCGCCGTCAGCTCCGCGACCGGGTACTGCGCCTGAGCGACAGCCATGCCGTAGCCCGGCGTGATGATGACCCGGTCGGCCTCGGCGAGAAGCTCGGCGGCGCTGGTGACGTCGATCTCGCGGTGCTCGCCGGTCTCGGCATCCGTCGATCTCGGCGCCTCGATCCCGAACCCGCCCGCGATGACGGAGATGAACGACCGGTTCATGGCGCGGCACATGATGTACGACAGGTAGGCGCCGGAGGACCCGACGAGGGCGCCCGTGACGATGAGCAGGTCATTGCTGAGGATGAAGCCCGCTGCCGCGGCAGCCCAGCCGGAGTAGCTGTTGAGCATCGAGACGACAACGGGCATGTCGCCGCCGCCGATCGAGGCAACGAGGTGCCAGCCGAGCAGCAGCGCGAGGATCGTGACCACGATCAGCAGCCACAGATCCGGCGTGATGACGTACCAGACCGTCAGGCCGACGAAGGCGACGAGGGCGCCGAGGTTGAGGACGTTCTTGCCCGGCAGCATCAGCGGCTTCGAGGAGATGCGGGCCGAGAGCTTCAGGAACGCGACGATCGATCCCGTGAAGGTCACGGCCCCGATGAAGACCCCGATGAAGACCTCCGCATGATGGATGCCGAGCAGCGCACCGTCGATCTCGCCCGGGTCCAGTGCTCCGTTCCACCCCACGATGACGGCCGCAAGGCCCACGAAGCTGTGGAGGAGCGCGATGAGTTCGGGCATCCCGGTCATTTCGACGACGCGTGCGCGCCACAGCCCGATCGATCCGCCGATCAGCACCGCGACCACCAGCAGTGTGAGACCGATCGCGGCCTGCGGCTGTCCCCAGAGCTGCTCGACCGTGAGCCAGATCGTCGCGGCAATGGCGATAACCATGCCCGCGATGCCGAACAGCACACCGCGGCGGGCTGTCTCGTGCTTGCTGAGGCCGTGCAGGCTCAGGATGAACAGCAGCGCCGCGACGAGGTAGGCGGCGCCTGCGACGGATGCCGCAACCGACGCGCTCGCGGCAGAAGCCGACGCACTGCTGTGGAGAAGGACCGGCGCGGCGCTCATCGGGTCTCACCCTTCGAGAACATTGCGAGCATTCGTCGGGTCACGGCGAAGCCTCCGAAGATGTTGATGCTGGCCAAGAGCACCGCGACGGCCGCGAGAATTTGGACGACGAGCACCCCGGATGCCAGTTGCAGCATCGCGCCGACGATGATGATGCCCGAGATGGCATTTGTCACGCTCATGAGCGGCGTGTGGAGCGCGTGATGCACTTTTCCGATGACGAAGAAGCCGATGATGATCGACAGCACCAGCACCGTGAAGTGTTGCGGGATCGGCGCTGGCGCGACCGCGGTCACGGCGAAAAGCAGGGTCGCCGCCACCCCGAGCAGCACCGGGGTTCGCCACGTGGGCGCCTTCTTGGGTTCCTGTTTCGCAACGGGCTCCGCGGTGACCGGCTTCGGCGCTGCCGAGACCTGCACCGGCGGTGGTGGCCAGGTCGATTCGCCGTCGCGGACGATCGTGACTCCACGCTGCACGATGTCATCGAAGTCGATCGTCAGCTGGCCGTCCTTGCCGGGGGTCAGCAGTGCGATCAGGTTGTAGACGTTCGTGGAGTACAGTTGCGAGGCCTGCGCGGGGAGCCTTCCCGCGAGGTCCGTGTAGCCGAGGATCGTGACGCCGTTCTCGGTCACGACACGCTCGCCCGCCACCGACCCCTCGACGTTGCCGCCCTGCGCCGCCGCCATATCGACGATGACACTCCCGGGCTTCATCTGGGCGACGTCGGATGCCGTGATCAGCCGCGGCGCCGCGCGCCCCGGGATCAGCGCTGTGGTGATGATGATGTCGACATCCGAGGCCTGCTCGGTGTAGATCTCAGCGGCGCGGCGATCATAGGCTTCGCTGGTCGCCTTGGCGTACCCGTCGGAAGACTCCATCACCTCGTCGACCTCGACGGGGAGGTACTCTCCGCCGACCGACTTCACCTGGTCGGCGACCTCGGGTCGCGGGTCGGTGGCGCGCACGATTGCGCCGAGGCTTGCCGCCGTCCCGATCGCGGCGAGTCCTGCGACGCCGGCGCCGGCGACCAGCACCTTTGCCGGCGGAACCTTGCCAGCCGCTGTTACCTGGCCGGTGAAGAAGCGACCGAACTCGTGCGCTGCCTCGACGACGGCGCGGTAGCCCGAGATGTTGGCCATCGAACTCAGGACATCCATCGACTGCGCGCGAGATATGCGCGGAACGGCATCCAGCGACAGTGCCGTGATGCCCCGCGTCGCGAGCGACTCCCGAACCTCGGGTCGGAACGCCGGTGCGAGCATTCCGATCACTGTCGCGCCGTCCCGAAGCAGGGCGACGTCTTCAGCGCTGGGAGCCGTCACCGTCACGACGACATCGGCACCCCACGCGCCCGCGCGATCGGTCACGTCGGCACCAGCAGCCTCGTACGCAGCGTCGGGGAACGAGGATGCCGCACCGGCTCCCGCCTCGACGGCGACCTCGTACCCGAGGCTGAGCAGCCGGATGACGGTGGGCGGCGTGAGAGCGACGCGGGTTTCGCCGTCTCGCTCCGCGACGATGCCGATGCGGGTCATGTGCGCACTCCCTTGCTTCTTGCGTGCGGGTTCCGCGGACGGGCCGACTCTATCGGCGCGCTCGCGGCAGCTTCGGGACCATCGTCCTCGGCGGTGAGGCGCGGCCCGAGCTACACCAATCTAGGAGCCCCCGCCACACCCTGCTCAGAGATGTCACGGAAACATCGCTCGTTCTTTCCTAGACTCGGGCTGTGACCGCTTCCTCCACGCCCGAACTCGAAGCCGACCGCCAAGCCCTCATCGCCCTCATCGGCGCCGAGGCCGTGTTCCATGGCGACTTCACCCTCTCCAGCGGCAAGAAGGCCTCGTACTACGTCGACATGCGCAAGCTCACGCTCGATCACCGGGCGGCCCCTGCCATCGGCCGGATCATGCTCGATCTCGTCCGCACCGGGCTCGGGACGGATGCCGACACCATCGTCGCGGTCGGCGGCCTGACTCTCGGTGCCGACCCCATCGCGAACGCTGTGATGCACGCGTCAGTCGGCACCGAGCATCCGCTCGACGCCTTCGTCGTCCGCAAGGAGCCGAAGGACCACGGCCGTGGCAGGCAGGTCGAGGGAGCGGATGTCGTGGGTAAGCGCGTCGTCGTGCTCGAAGACACCTCGACGACGGGGCAGTCCGCCCTCAAGGCGGTCGAGGCTCTGCGCCGCGAGGGCGCGGAGCCGGTCGCGGTTGCCGTGATCGTCGATCGCAAGACCGGCGCGCAGGCCGCGATCGAGGACGCCGGGCTCACCTGGCTCGCGGCGATCGACCTCGACGACCTCGGCCTCGCCCCGCAGTAGAGCAGAGGCCCAAGGTTCAGTCGCGCCGTCTTGCGGGTGCTGTCGAGCTGAACCCACACTTTCGCGCGACTGAACCTGAGTCCTGAGAGTTCGGTCGCGTCGTGTTGCGGGTTGAGGGCGAGGCACGCCGCGTTTCAGCGCTACTGAACGAGTGCTCAGTAATACCTCAGTCCTCGCCGCCGCCGCCGCCGCGGCTGCGCCACCACTGCCAGACGGCGACGACGAGGGCGCCGCTGATGATGATCAGTGACGTCCACAGCAGTGGCGACTGTTCGACCTCGTTCACGGCCGTCTCCCCTCGGCCGCGCCGGCGACGATCTTCGCAATACGTGCCGCGCGGGTCTCGGGGCGCTTGGCCAGCGCGATCTGTTGAAGCCCGTACTTGCGAGCAGACAGCGGGAACGCATCCCAGTTCGCGCGCGCTGCGGGGTTCGCATCCAAGGCCGCGACCAGATCAGCCGGATCGATACCGGCCTCTGCCTCGTCCAGCACTGTCCAGGTGCCGTTGGCCTTCGCGATCTCGACGGCGCGGATGCCGGCCTCGGCCAGAAGGCCCTGCGCCTCCAGGAGCGCGATCCGCGCCTTGTTCGTCGCAGCCCAGCCGCTGGCCGGCCGTCGCGGCGCGAACCACAGTCCGCTCCGCTTCTCGTCGAACACACGCACGGGACCGTCGACCCACCCGAAGCACAGCGCCTGGAGGATCGAGTCCTCGTACTCGACGAGCGTCAGGCCCGATCCCGGCCGGGCGCGCACCAACCATGCCCCCTTCGAGGTCGCATGATTGGCCCCGAGCCAGACGCGCCAGGCCGCGGCATCCGTCGCTTCAACGCGCTCGCCGTCGTCGAGGGCTCCCATCACAGCACCTCAGGCATCTCCGACTCTTCGGGCTCCGCGGGAAGCAACTCGGCTATCGAGTCCAGGATCTCGTCGGGACGGAACGGGAAGCGGTCGATCTCGGCATGGTCACTGATGCCGGTGAGCACGAGCACCGTGTGAAGACCCGCCTCGATGCCCGCGACGATGTCGGTGTCCATCCGGTCGCCGATCATCCCTGTCGATTCCGAGTGAGCGCCGATGCGGTTCAGCGCCGAGCGGAACATCATCGGGTTGGGCTTTCCCACGACGTACGGTTCCTTGCCGGTGGCCTTCGTGATGAGGGCAGTGATCGCGCCCGTCGCCGGAAGGATGCCCTCTGCTGAGGGCCCGGTCGCGTCGGGATTCGTCGCAATGAATCGCGCTCCGCCGGCAATCGCTCGGATCGCCTTGGTGATCGCCTCGAACGAGTAATTGCGGGTCTCGCCGACAACGACATAGTCGGGGTCGTTCTCGGTCATGATGAAGCCGGCCTCGTGAAGCGCCGTCGTGAGTCCTGCCTCGCCGATCACGAAAGCGGATGCTCCGGGAGCCTGCCCGCGCAGAAAATCCGCCGTCGCGAGCGCTGAGGTCCAGATCGCCTCTTCGGGCACGACGAGACCGGATGCCCGGAGGCGGGCGCTCAGGTCGCGCGGCGTGAAGATCGAGTTGTTCGTCAGGACCAGGAAGGGTACTCCCTGCTCGCGCCAGCCCTCGATCACCTCAGCCGCGCCGGGAACGGGGATGTTCTCGTGGACGAGCACGCCGTCCATATCGGTGAGCCAGCATTCCACGTCTGCTCGGGTCCGCATGGCCACAGCGTATCCCGCGCGGGGAGGTCTAGTGTCGATCACGTGACGCGCAGGCGGTGGGATCCCGAGTCGCTGCCCGACCTTTCCGGACAGTCGTACCTCGTGACGGGTTCGAACGCGGGCCTCGGGTATTTCGCGAGTGAGCAACTGGCCCGAGCCGGAGCGCATGTGATCATGTCGGGCCGCAACCCCAAGCGCCTGTCCGCCGCTCGAGCAACGCTCGCCGGGCGCGTTCCGGGAGCCGACATCGAATCCCTCATCATCGACACGGCCAAGCCGGGCTCGATTCGGTCGGCGGCGGCATCCTTGCGCACCCGCGGCCCACTGGATGGCGTGCTGCTGAACGCGGGCATCGTCCATCCGCCGCGGCGCCGCGAGACGACCTCCGATGGCGCCGAGGTCGTGCTTGCCACGAACGCACTCGGGCACTTCGCGCTCGCGGGGGAGTTGCTCGTGCCGCTCGCGCGCTCGGGTGGACGGATGGTGTGGCTCGGCAGCATGTCGATCTCACTGACCCCTTATGACCCGGTCGATCTGCAGCTGACCGAGGGCTACTCGGGCTGGCGTGCGTACGTGCAGTCGAAGGTCGTGACGACGGCCCTCGGGCTGGAAGCAGATCGTCGCCTGCGCGAGCACGGTGTTCCGGTCGACAGTGTGGTCGTTCACCCGGGGTACTCGACGAGCGGACGGACCATCGGGCTGCACGGCGTGAACCAACCGAGCAAGATCACGCGGTTCGTCGACAATCTGCAGACACCTTTCACCCAGTCCAAAGAGCGCGGGGCGTGGCCGCTCGTGCGGGCACTGGCCGACCCCTCGATCGGGGGTGGGCAGTTCTGGGGGCCGCGCTATCTCGTCAAGGGCGATCCCCGGCGAGCGCGCCTGCCGAAGATCGTGCGCGACCCCGAACGCCTGGCACGCATCTGGGATGCGTGTGAAGCAGCAACCCGCACCCGCTGGCCTTTCGCGGCGGCATCCGTCGCTCGCTGAGCCAGGCCTCGGGTTCGGTCGCGTCGTTGTATGGGTCGGGCGGGATGTGACCCGCGTCAAGGCGCGACTGAACGGTCGTCGCGGTGCGGACCGGTTCAGGCGCTGAGCCAGATGGCTGCGGGTGCCGCAGCGGGCAGTGTCACCGCGCGGTCCCCGACATCGAGCAGCTCGCGGCCGCGGACGCACACGACGCTTCCCACATCGACGGATGCCTCATCCAATGCCTCGAGCAGGCCCGGAACGCGGTCCGAGACCCGAAGTACCCGCCCACAGTGTCCGAGCGGCGCATCGGCGAGAAGAACGAACGGCTCACGAATCACCGTGCCGTCGGCATCCGGAATCGCATCGCCGTGGGGATCGAACCGGGGTCTCCCGAGGCGCGCGTCGATGCCGTCGAGGAGGCGATCGCTGATGGCGTGTTCGAGAATCTCGGCCTCTTCGTGCACGTCAGCCCACGTGTACCCGAACTCGCGCACCAGCCAGGTCTCGATGAGGCGGTGGCGACGGATGATGGCTGCCGCGCGGTGCTCGCCCGCTGCCGTCAGCGAGATCGGTCCGTACGGGCGGTGGGTCACGAGTCCTTGCGCGGCGAGCTTGCGAACCATCTCGGTCACGCTCGAAGGCGCGAGTCCGAGCTCGGACGCGAGCTGCGACGGCGTGATCCGCTCGGTCTGCCACTCCGTGTGGTGGTAGATCGTCTTCAGATAGTCGTCGATGGCCGCGGAGGACATGTCGAAACCCTACCCGTCAGTTTCGGGCGCTCGATTACGTGCCGGTGAAGACCAGCCACAGCAGCACCAGGTTGAGGGTGATCAACAGTGCCGCCGACACCACCCCCAGGACTGTCGTGGTGAGTCGGTTGCGGAACGGGCCGAGGACGCTGCGCCGCGCGGTGATCCATACGAGGGGAACCAGGGCGAACGGGATGCCGAACGAGAGTACGACCTGGCTGAGCACGAGCGCGAAGGTCGGGTCGACGCCGAATCCGAGGATCAGGAGGGCGGGTACGAGCGTGACCAGGCGCCGGATGACGAGCGGGACCCGGATGTGGAGCAGGCCGCTCATGATCTCGGCGCCTGCATAGGCCCCGACGGCTGTCGAGGCGAGCCCGCTCGCGAGCAGGCCGACGGCGAAGAGCGTCGCGATGATCGGCCCGAGCCCGTCGCGCAGGGCAGCGTAGGCGCCTTCGAGTGAGTCGGTGCCGGGGACGCCCGCGAGGTTCGCCGCGGCCAGCAGCAGGATGCAGAGGTTGACGGTGCCAGCGATGACCATCGCAATCGTGACGTCCCAGCGGGTGGCGGTCAGCAGCCGCCGCGTCGACACGCCACGCCCCGACTCGAGGCCGGCCGCCGCTGAGCCGAACGTGAACTGCTGGGCAGTCGCGACCGGCGCGAACCGATCGCGGCTGAGGGCCGAGTGTGCGTAGATTGCGTGCGGCATGACGGTGGCCCCGAGGATGGATGCCGCCAGCAGCACCGAGTCGGCGCCTCCGAACCGGGGGACGAGGCCGGCGACGATTCCGGCGGGGTCGGGCGGTGCGACGAAGACTCCGGCGGTGAATCCGACCGCGATGAGCACCACGAGCCCGATCACGATCACCTCGAAAGGTCGGGCGCCGCGGCGTGACTGCACGATCAGCAGGCCCAGCGAAACGACGCCCGTGATCACCCCACCCCACAACAGGGGGATGCCGAACAGCAGGTTCAGGGCAACGGCGCCGCCGATCACCTCGGCAACGTCTGTCGCCATGGCTACAAGCTCTGCCTGCAGCCAGTACAGGCGCCGACCCCAGACGCTCCGGATTCGCCCCCCGAGTGCCTGGGGCAGGCTCTCGCCGGTGACCACACCGAGCTTTGCCGAGAGGTACTGGATGAGCCAGGCCATCACGTTCGCGACCACGACCACCCACACCAGCAGGTACCCGTAGCGAGCGCCGGCCGTCATGTTGCTGGCCACGTTGCCGGGGTCGAGGTAGGCGACGCCGGCGACCATCGCCGGGCCGAGGAGCCACACCAGCCGGGGTGCTCTCACCGGTGCTGAGGCGGGGGGAGTGGGAGTCGGTGGGGACTTCGGCATGCCGAAAACCCTACCGATATTTCGGTGAACCGAAAAGATGATGGCGAGCCGAAGACGGGCGCAGCCATCCGCCTCCTGCCCCGGAGTCACACTGCCGTCGGATAGATTGCTCGACGTGCACGTCGAGTCCGAGCCCGGGAGCGAGCCGGAACTCTCCCACGGGGTCGGCCCCTGGCCGGGCGGCAAGGCGGAGTGGCCAGACGATCCGCACCTGGACCCCGAACTCCTCGCCGGCGGCGACCGGCGAAACGTCGTGGACCGGTATCGCTTTTGGCGGATGGACGCCATTGTTGCCGATCTCGATGAGCGGCGGCATCCGTTTCACGTCGCCATCGAGAACTGGCAGCACGACCTCAACATCGGCTCCATCGTCCGCAGCGCGAACGCCTTCCTCGCGGCCGAGGTGCACATCATCGGGCGCCGCCGCTGGAACAAGCGCGGCGCGATGGTCACCGACCGCTACCAGCACGTGCGCCACCACGAGGATGTCGCGGCCTTCGCCGCGTGGGCGGATGCCGCGAGCTTGCCGATCATCGCGATCGACAACGTCGAGGGGTCCCGGCCTCTGCCCGACGCTGACCTGCCGCAGGCCTGCGTCCTGCTGTTCGGTCAGGAAGGGCCGGGACTCTCGCCCGAGGCGCTGGCCGCGGCATCCGGCACCGTCGAAATCGCCCAGTACGGCTCGACCCGCTCGATCAACGCCGCCGCGGCTGCCGCTGTTGTGATGTACGAGTGGTGCCGCCGCTGGGCGTGAGCGACGGCACAGGCGATCGGCGCTGAGGCGGCGTAGACTGCCGCGCGTGAACGGACAGATGACGCCTGCGGGCGGATGGAGGTTGTCGACGCGCTCTGCGTCGGCGGACACGACGGCCTGAGGCCGCGCTCTCTTTCCCGACGGGCTCCTCGCCCGCTCCGGCTGCACTGCAGTCGCAATTCCCGTTCATTCGACGTGCTGAGCGATCTTCGCTGACGCTGGCTTCTGCCGGTCGTGGCTCGCCGCATTCGCTTCGCCGTCGCATCCTGAAAGGACCGCTTATGCGTCCCCTCACCGACACCCAGATCCGGGCATCGTTTGTCAACGCCTCGCGCAGCGAGCGCAAGGCCCTGACTCTGCCCACAGACCTCGACGCTCCCGACTGGGAGGCCCTGGATTACCTCGGCATCCGAGATCCGAAGCTCCCGAAGCTCGCATCAGTCGTGATCGATCTCGACGATGAGCCCGTCGGCATCCTGCTGCGCCAGACTGACGCGCGCCCGCTGAGCCGCCCACAGTGCTCGTGGTGCAATGACATCCAGCTCCCCAACGACGTCGTGATGTTCGCCGCCAAGCGCGCGGGCGACGCCGGCCGGCGCGGCGACACTGTCGGCATCCTTGTGTGCGAGAACTTCGAGTGCTCGGCCAATGTGCGAAAGCTCCCGCCGTCGGCGTATCTCGGTTTCGACCGCGAGGCGGCGCGCGATCGACGCATCGAGGCGCTGCGCACGAATGTCACCGAGTTCGCCCGCAGCGTGCGCGACGGGGTGTAGTCAGTCTCCGGGCTGCATGATCTCGCGCAGCCGAGCCTCACGCTCGGCCGCGAGATCGTGCAGCCGCTGGGTGAAGGCGGCGACGGATGCGGCATCCGTGGCACCTGCTGCCTGCGTAACCGGTGACCCGACCGGCGTGCCGGCAAGGACCGCGAGCGGAACGACTCCCGCCCAAACGGTGTGGTCTTCGCCATCGTCTGGGGTGTCGCCCACGCCATCGAAGCGGACCTTGACGCTTGCCTGATCGAGCGGAACCTGCAGAACGTGCGTCGCACGGACCTCTTTGCGCGTCATCTCTCGCACCTCGGCGCGCCGGCCCGGCATGAGGTGGTCCGAGACCTGCCAGAGCGCGCGCTCCCGAAGCTCGTCGGGCACGATCCTGGCGCGTCCGAACACGACGGCGCTCCGGTAGTTGGCGGAGCTCTCGAACGTGGATGCCGCAAAGACCAGCCCGTCCACGTGCGTGACGGTGACCGAGACCGGAACGCCATCGCCCGCGGCATCCAGGAACAACCCACCGCCGGTCGAACCGTGCAGCAGCAGCACAGGCCCCTCCCCGAGGTCGCCGACCCCGTAGAGGTAAGGCAACACGATCGGTGCGCCGCCCCGAACGAAGCCCACGTGGGCGACGATCCCTTCCGCGAGGATGCCGAGCAGTACCTCGGTATCGGTGTTCTGCCGCTGCGGCTTGCGTCGCACCTGCAGCGAGGGGGACGCGGGCGTTTCGGACGTCATACGTTGAGGGTAGAGCCGAGCCAGGTCTGGCCCCGCAATCGCCAGCCGAGCGTCGCGGCGCGCGCGAGCATGTAGACGCCGAAGAACGCGACGGCAAGCCACGCGAGCCCGGCCGCACCGCCGGGGTGGAAGATCGCAACCAGAGCCAGGGCGGGAAGGAACGGCACGAGATTGAGGGCGCCCGCGATCGCGAGATAGCGCGCGTCGCCGGCGCCGATGAGCACGCCGTCCCAGACGAAGACGATGCCGCACAACGGCTGGGCGACGGCGAGTACGAGCAGGGCAGGTTGCACGATGGCGGCAAGTTCCGGGTCGCCGGTGAAGAGGAGCCCGATGACCCCGGAGGCTGCCGCGACTCCCGCCCCGACCAGGATGCCGAACCACAGGCCCCACGCGCTGGTGCGCTGCAGCACCTTGCGTACGCGAGCGTGGTCCTTTTCGCCGAGTGACTTGCCGATGAGCGCTTGAGCCGCGATCGCGAGGGCGTCGAGAGCGAACGCGGCAGCCGAGAAGATCGTGTACGCGACCTGCCAGCCTGCGAGTTCATCGGTGCCGAGCCCGGTGGCTACGGCGACCGTCGTCAGCAGCGCGATCCGCAGCGACACCGTCCGCAGGAACAGCCAGCCGCCCGTGCGGGCAGATCCGCGGACCCCGCGGGCCGATGGGCGGACCTGGGCCGAATGCCGCTGAGCAAGCCGCCCGATGACACCGACGTAGGCGATGACCATGCCCCACTGGGCGAGCACGGTACCGACCGCTGAGCCCGCGATTCCCCACCCGAGGCCGTAGATGAACAGTGCGTTCAGCGCGGCGTTGGCGCCGAAGCCCGCGGCGGCGATCCACAGCGGTGTGACGGTGTCTTGCATCCCGCGCAGCAGCCCCGTCGCGGCGAACACGATCAGCATCGCGGGAAGGCCCCACATCGAGATGTGGAGGTAAGTCATGGCGTCGGCGGCTACCGCCTCGCTGGCGCCGAAGAGCGAGACGAGCGGTGGTGTCGCGAGGGATCCGGCGAGGGCCAGGATCGCGCCGAGTCCCAGGGCAAGCCAGAGGCCGTCGATGCCGACCGAGACCGCGGACTTCGCGTCGCCGGCGCCGAAGCGTCGGGCAACCGCCGGGGTCGTCGAGTACGCGAGGAACACCATGAGCCCGACGATCGTCTGCAGGATCGCCGAGGCGATCCCGAGGGCGGCCAGCGGCACAGTGCCCAGGTGTCCGACCAGAGCCGAATCGACGATGAGGAACAGCGGCTCGGCGATGAGAGCACCGAGCGCCGGCACCGCGAGCCGCAGGATGTCGCGGTTCAGCGTCGATGGAGCGCCGCCGGCGGGTCGAGAAGGCACGAGCCGAGCCTAGGGTTTGCCGTGGCAGGCCGGATGATGCGCGCCGGGCGGGTCTGCCGGGCATCCGGTAGTTCATATGCCGCGACACGCCGTGCGCGGCATCCGTCGTTCACAGTTTGCGGCAAACGAACCGTGCTGATGCCACGATGGGTAGTGCGAAAGAGGCGCCGCCGGGCGCCCGGGCAGGGGTGGGATGACGGGGAAGACGTCGTCGACCACATCTCCGGATGCCGGCAGCGGCATCCAGTACGTCGAGGCTGTCGAGCGCGGGCAGGAGCCACCGAGCGCCTTCGGCGTGCTCGTGGCGAAGTTCGTCGGCGGTGTGCTCGCGATCGGGTCAGGGATGGTGCTTGGTCGCGAGGGCCCCACGGTCCACATCGGGGCGGTTCTCGGGGCCGAGGCAGCTCGCCGCAGCCGCAGATCCGCGGCGGATGCCCGCACACTTCACTCCGCCCTCTCTGGTGCGGGGCTGGCGGTCGCGTTCAATGCTCCGCTCGGCGGATCGCTCTTCGTCATCGAAGAGATCGCCCAGTCGGTGAAGGCCCGCATCGTCCTTCCCACCCTGGCCGGTGTCGCTGTCGCCGTCGCCACCGCGTGGATCGTCGTCGGCAATGCACCGATCTTCCAGGTGGATCCGGTGCCGTCGCCCGACCTCGCGCAGGTCGGCGTCTTCGCTGTCTTCGGCCTGCTCACCGGCATCCTCGGCGCGGGATACAACCGCCTCATCCTGGGATTCCTGACGGCCGCGCGGGCTGCTCGCCGCGTGCCGCCTGTCGCTCAGGCTGCGATCATCGGTGGCACCGTTGGTCTGCTGCTGTTCCTCGATCCGCTGGGCGCCGGAGGGGGTGACCCGATCTCGCAGGGGCTGCTTCGCGGCGAGTCGCTCATACCCCTCGTGCTTGCGGCAACCCTCGTCATCCGGTTCCTCGCCGGCCCGCTCTCGTACGCGGCCGGAACCCCGGGCGGCCTGTTCGCACCGCTGCTGGCGATCGGCGCGCTGTGGGGAGCGCTGTGCGGATCTCTGGCCAAACTGATCCTCCCGGAGGTGGCCGATACGACGGTCGTCGTGTTCGTCCTGGTCGGAATGACCGCGATGTTCGCGGCTACGATCCGGGCGCCGCTGACCGGCATCGCCGTCGTGGTCGAGATGACGGCTGTCGCAACAGTGCTGGCGCCGATGCTGGCGGCATCCGTCTGCGCGATCCTCGTCGCCGCCCTCCTGCGGACCCGCCCGATCTACGAGGACCTGCGCGAACGGATGCTGCATCCACCCGCCGTTCGCTCGGTGTTCCCGCCTCGCAGGGACCGCGCATAGGGGAGGTGCTTATTCTGGAGGACATGACCGACGCCCTCGCCTGCGGCCTCCCGCTCGAAGAACTCTCTGCCGACATCCGCCCGCAAGACGATCTGTTCCGCCACGTGAACGGTGCGTGGCTGGATCGCACGGAAATCCCCGACGACAAGGCTCGCTGGGGATCGTTCCACCTGATCGCCGAACAGGCCGAGAAGGACGTGCGCGCGATCATCGAAGAGAGCACGGATGCAGAGCCCGGCACTGAGACGCGCAAGATCGGCGACCTCTATACGAGCTTCATGGACACCGAGCGCATCGCCGCGCTTGGCGTGACCCCGATCGCCCCGCAGCTGGCGGCGGTTGACGCTGTCTCGTCCATCCCGGAGCTGCTGACGACCCTCGGCACCCTCGAGCGTGACGGCGTCTCGGGCCTGTTCGGCCTCTATGTCGAGCCCGACCCCGGCAACCCGCAGCGCTACGTCCCGTTCATCGTGCAGGGCGGGCTGTCGCTTCCCGACGAGAGCTACTACCGGCTCGAGAACTTCGAGAAGACCCGAGGCGAGTTCCGCGCGCACGTCGAACGGATGCTGACCCTCGCAGGTGTCGCGGATGCCGCGGCGGATGCCGATCGCATCGTCGCCCTCGAGACCGAGCTGGCCTCCCACCACTGGGACAACGTGCGTAGTCGCGACGCGATGGCCACCTACAACCTGCACACCTGGATGCAGTTCCTGGAGCTGGCGGGGCTGGACCTTGCGCCGTGGCTGTCGGCGTTGGCGCCGGGCAAGGAGACGGCGTTCGACGAGGTCGTCGTGTACCAGCCGAGCTTCATCGAGTCGCTCGGTTCCCTCCTGGTTCCGGAGCGACTCGACGACTGGAAAGCTTGGCTGCGAATCGCCGTCATCCGTGGCGCCGCGCCCCTTCTCTCTGACGAGTTCGTCGCCGAGAACTTCGCCTTCTACGGAACCCAGCTCACCGGGGTGCCCACGATCCGGGACCGCTGGAAGCGCGGCGTGAGTCTGGTCGAGGGCTCGATGGGCGAGGCCGTCGGACGCGTGTACGTCGAACGGCACTTTCCGCCGGCGGCGAAGGAAGCCATGGACGAGCTGGTTGCGAACCTCATCGAGGCGTACCGGCGCAGCATCCGTTCGCTGGAGTGGATGAGCCCCGAGACTCGCGAGCGGGCGCTCGCCAAGCTCGACGCGTTCACCCCGAAGATCGGCTACCCGAGGACGTGGAAGGACTATTCAGCTCTCGAGATCGATGCCACCGACCTGGTTGGCAACGCGCGCCGCGCACACCGGGTCGAGCACGATCGCCAGCTTGCGAAGGTCGGAAAGCCGATCGACCGCGACGAATGGTTCATGACGCCGCAGACGGTCAACGCCTACTACAACCCGCTCATGAACGAGATCGTCTTCCCCGCGGCGATCCTGCAGTACCCGTTCTTCGATGCCAGCCGCGACGCCGCTGCCAACTACGGCGGCATCGGCGCGGTCATCGGCCACGAGATCGGTCACGGGTTCGATGACCAGGGGAGCCGGTTCGACGGTGACGGGTCGCTCCGCGACTGGTGGACCGAGGCCGACCGCGAAGCATTCGAGAGGCGCACCAAGGCGCTCATCGAGCAGTACGATGCGCTGATCCCGCGAGGCCTGGATGAGAAGCACCATGTCAACGGCGCGCTCACGATCGGCGAGAACATTGGAGACCTCGGGGGCCTGGGTATCGCCATCAAGGCCTACGAGATCTCGCTCGGCGGTGAGCCGGCTCCGGTGATCGACGGATACACCGGCATCCAGCGGCTGCTGCTGAGCTGGGGGCAGATCTGGCAGCAGAAGGGACGGGATGCCGAGACCATCCGCCTGCTCACGATCGACCCGCATTCGCCCAACGAGTTCCGCTGCAATCAGATCGTGCGCAACGTGGATGCCTTCTACGACGCATTCGAGGTGACAGAGGCTGACCAGCTGTGGCTCGACCCCGCGGAGCGCGTCACAATCTGGTGAGGTCGATCACCTAGAATCCCCCCACCTGAACACGGGAAGGATCCCTCGGTGGGCACACCACCCAGCACGTCGCGCGCGGATCACCGCGCCGATTCTCGGCGGACTCGTCAAGCCTCTGGGCGTGCGCGTTCCTTTGGCGCGACGATGCACGCTCTGGAACAGTTGGCGAACGCGGGTGGCCGTGTCTCGGTGTGCGTCACTGACCTTGATCGCGGGAAGGACCTCGTACTGGGCGATGCTTTCGTGACGCTGCCGGTCGCCCAGCTCGGGGTCGTACCTCTCCTGATCCAGGTGGCAGCGGCGATGGAGGCGGGGGAGATGGATGCTGCGGCATCCGTCTCCCGGCCGCCCCTGGTCGACGGCTCGTCGGCTGGACTGTGGCGCCACTTCGCTGCCGTCGATTTGAAGCCGGTGGATCTTGCGGTACTCACGGCGGCGGCAGCAGACCCGCTGGCGACCAACGCGCTCATCGATCTCGTCGGGCTCGATCCGGTGCGTGAACGCATCGAGCAGCTCGGGCTCACCCGCACGGCACTGCTCGACCGCGTCCGTGAGGACCGGGGGCCGGATGACGCTCCGCACTTCGCGCTGTCGACGACCCGTGATCTGACGACGATGTTCTCGGCGCTCATGAACGGCAGAGCAATATCTGCCGCGGTCAGTGCGGAAGTGGTCGGGTGGCTCGCGCTCAATGCCGATCTCGGACTCGCCGCTGGCGCGACGGGCCTCGACCCGCTCGCACATGCCGGCACCGGGAAGGAACTGCTCCTGGTGAACAAGACCGGGCGTGACCGCGGCATCCGTGCCGAGGCTGGCGTGCTCGCCGGGCCCCGGGCAGGCGTCGCCTACGCGATGATCGTGCAGTTCACGGAGGACACTCCGCTCGATCGGTTGCGGGTGCAGGATGCGTTCCGGGTATTCGGCGCCGACCTCATGGAGTCCGTGCACTGAGTCTCGCGCGATCGGGGCGGCGCAACCTGCGAGGATATGGTGATGACCACCTCCGGGGTGAGCGGTGCTGCGCGTTCACCACGTCGAAACTTTCCCGCGCACCAGATACTCACCCTCTTCGGAGACTACTGGTGGGGGATTCCCGAGGCGATACCGACAGGTGCGCTCCTGGCCGGACTCGGTGACCTCGGTGTGAACGAGCCGGCTGCGCGCGCTGCGATTTCGCGCCTCGTCGATCAAGATCTGCTCGAGATGAGCAAAGAGGGCCGCCGAACCAGCCACGCGCTTTCGGAGCGTGGTCAGCGGGTTGTGCGTGACGAAGCCCGGTGGCTGACGAGGTTCGGCTGCAGCGATGTCGAGTGGGACGGGTTGTGGTCCGTCATTGCGTTCACGATCCCCGAGGCGCAACGTGCGCAGCGGCATGTGGCACGGACGCGTTTGCGCTGGCTGGGGTACGCGCCGCTCTATGACGGGGTATGGATATCTCCGTTCGACACTCGAGAGCAGGCCGAGCAGGTGCTGGGGGAGGCTGGGGTGCCGGATGTGACCTCGTCGCGGACTGCTCTACGGATGAGTGATCCGGCTGGTCCGTCGCGCGCCTGGAATATGGAAGAGGTCAGGCAGAGCTACCTCGAGTTCGTCGCTCGCGCGGACGAACTCGCTCGCGAGCTGGAACCCCTCCCGGCATTCGCTGCTCGAACGGGTCTCATGCTCGCGTGGCAGACGTTCCGCCAGAACGATCCGGACCATCCGTCCGAGATCCTGCCCGTGGACTGGCCCAGACGGGCAGCCCGCTTGGCCTTCGCTCGTGCCTACAACACCCTTGGTGGCCCGGCGGAGGAGCGGATGCGTATGCATATCGCGAAGATCTCCCCTGAGCTCGCGACCCACGTCACGGTCCAACGGCTCTCGATCGAGTGCCCTCCGCGTTCTCGCGACCACGGCGGACGGGAAACCTCAGGGGGTTAATTAAAAAAACATTGACGATCGTCACTCCAGGTTTTTACTATCGGTGCCAGCGGCAGTGCTGCCGTTTGTGGACAACGACGTTCCCTTCCTGGAGGAGTTCATGCACAGATCTCATCCGCACGCGCGCATTGGCGCGGGCGCTGTTGCGGCGATCGGACTGATCGCCGCCCTACTCGTACCATCGCAAGCTGCTGTGTCCGCGAGCGACGTAACCCTCGAGGTGGTCTCGAGCAGGCCGGATGCCGTCACCGCTGGAGACGCGCTCATCTCGGTCGCCGGCGCAGATGATTCGATGACGATCACCGCTGCTGGGGTTGATGTCACCGATCGCTTCGCAGCACTGGGTGGTGCGTTCATCGGACTCGTCGACGGCCTGCCCGACGGTGTCAGTGAGATCAAGGTTCTCGATGCCGGCGGGAGCTCGGTAGCAGAGATCGAGGTTACCAATCACCCGGCCTGGGGCCCCGTCTTCTCAGGACCGCAGCACCCTATGTACTGCACGGCGTCCGATGCGCCGTGGAATCTCGGTCCAACCGATGAGAACTGTCACGTCGCAGAGCCCGTGGTCAGCTACCGCTACCGCACCACAGGAGGTGCCTTCGCCGACTATCCGACGGACGGCAGCACACCCGGAGACCTCGTGACCACGACCGTCGACGGCGAGGAAGTGCCCTACATCGTGCGGATCGAGCGGGGCACGATCAATCGGGCCGTGTATGAGTTCGCGGTGCTCGGGCAGCCGGACGACCCCGTGCTCACACCATGGACCGCTGGTGACGGATGGAACGGCAAGCTCGCATACACCTTCGGTGGCGCGTGCGGCGTCGGCTACTGGCAGGGCACGTCGACCGGCGGTGTCGAGAACGACCTCCTGCTGAGCCGCGGCTACGCCGTCGCATCGGGCACCTTCAACGTCTACGCCCAGAACTGCAATGACGTGACGAGTGCTGAGACGGCGACGATGGTGAAAGAGCACGTCGTCGAGAGTCTGGGCCCGCTCGAGTACACGATCGGGTTCGGTGGGTCTGCGGGCACGATGCAACAGCTGCTGCTGTCGAACAACTACCCCGGCATCATCGACGGTGTTCTCGGTGAGATCGGCTACCCGGACGAGCGTTCCACGACGGTAGCCGGGCACGACTGCCGCAATCTGCTCAACTACTGGAACTCCGATGAAGGTGCCGGCTGGTCGGATGCTGAGAAGCTCGCAGTGACGGGTCACGCGAGCACCTTCACGTGCTTCGGCTTCACGTTCTTCGACGGTGTGGACGACCCAAACCGCGGATGCAACAGTGCGATTCCGGTCGCCGACCGGTGGTCGCCGAGCAACCCTGAGCGACTGCGCTGCACGATCGCTGACATGGTGAAGAACGTCTATGGCGTGGACTCCGAGGGGCGCGGACTGCGAATCGTGCCTGACAACGTGGGTGTCCAATACGGCCTCAACGCGCTGCTCGACGAGGAGATTTCGATCGACAAGTTCCTGTCGCTGAACGCGAACGCAGGCGGGATGGATGTCGATGGTGCCCGCACCGAGGAGCGCTCCGTTGCCAGCGTTGCAGCCATCGAGCGCGCGTTCGAGACAGGACGTATCAACATGATGACCGGGGGACTTGAGTACATCCCCGTCATTGAGATCCGCCCCTACACCGATATGCAGGAAGACTTCCATGAGCGTTACCGCTCTGCCATCATCCGCGAACGGATGCTGGCAGCATGGGGCAACGCTGACACGCACGTGAGCTGGACCAGTTCGACCGACCCGACGATCTCGGCGGCCATGCGCGCGTCGGCTCTCGACCGGCTCGAGGAGTGGCTGGACGCGATCATCGAGGCCGGCGGCCCCGGTGATCGTGCTCGCACTGTCGCGGCGCGTCCAGACGGACTCAGCGATGGCTGCTTCGATTCCACAGGCGACTTCATCGTCGAGACCGTGGACTACAGCGATCCGACCACTGCGTGCAACACCCTGTATCCATATCACTCGGAGCCCCGTTATGAGGCGGGCGAGCCGCTGTCGCGCGACGTCATGAAGTGCCAGCTGGTGGCGCCGCAGCGCTCTGACTATCCGACGATGACAGACCCGCAGTGGGATGAGCTTCAGGCGACCTTCCCCGACGGTGTGTGCGACTGGACGCAGCCGAGCCAGGGCTATGCCGAACTGGCCGGAACGTGGCTCGACTTCGGGACGACGCAGCGTGCGGCGTTGACCGGACCGGCAATCGCCGGGGACCCCTACATCGGCGAGACCTTGACCGGGGATGCATCCTCGTCGACGGGTGGAGCGGCGCTCGCGTTCCAGTGGCTCGCCGACGGGGTGCCGATCGACGGAGCTGATGGTTCGACCTTTGTTCCGACCGGCGCTCAGGATGGCGCTCGAATCACCCTTCGGGTCACCGCGTCAGCGGATGGATTCGTCGCCGTAACCACCGTGTCCGAGCCGACCGTTTCGGTGAGTGCGAGACCGGATCCGACTGACCCGGCGCCGGATCCGAGCGAAACGCCCGGCGAGGCCTGGGCTGCGGTGACGCTGAGTTCCACCAGCGTCGTACAGGGTGGTTCGTTCACGGTCAATGTTGCCGGGCTCGCGCCGGGTCAGCAGGTCGGGGCGACCGTGTACAGCGATCCGTATGTCGTGACCGGCATCCCGCCGGCATCCAGCAGCGGAACCGTGACGTTCACTGTCGCGATCCCTGCCGACTTCACGCCCGGAGCGCACACGCTCGAAATCACGTCGGGGACACTGGATCCGATCCGCATTGGGATCACGGTGCAGCGTGGAGGCGACCTCGGTGCCCTCGGCGCCAATGCGCCCTGGGGCCTCGCGCTCGCGGCCGCGTTGATGATCGCGATCGGCGGCGTGGTCGTCATGCTTCGCCGGCGTTCGGTCTTTGCAGACGGAGACGGAGACGGAGTGGACTGACACGCGAGCGCTCGGTGGGCACAGATTCACCGTGAGAGCGCACCGAGGGGGCTCCGCTCTGGTGGGGCCCCCTCGGCGTGTGAGCGGACCGGTCTTTCGGTGACAGAACGGCAGCGGTATGAACAAGGCTGGTTCAGCTCAGACGTCGCCGTCGAGCTTGTCAACCAGGTCCAGGCCGCGCTGTGCCCACGCGATCTCGCTCTTTGCCCGCTCGACAAGGCCCTCGTACGCGAAGTGCTTGTACGCGACGATGCGTTCGTGTTCTTCGGCGGGGGAGGCTTTCAAGCGACGTTCGAGCATGGGGTTCGGTGGGTCGATGAGGTCGATCTTGCGGATCTCACCGTCCCACTGCGCGAGCTCGCCTTCCCACTGCTCGATGTGCCGACGAAAGAACTCTCTCGCGGCATCCGGTGACGCAGACTCCAAGTACGCGGCGCGCAGGTGGGCGGGGTCGCGTACCCGCTGATACTCGAGCGGGGAGGCCATCCAGGCGAGGAAGGCACGGTCGCCGGCATCCGTGACGTGGTACATCCGCCGCGTGCCGCGCTCGCCGCGGGCTTGCTCTTCGGCCTCGATGAGGCCGTCGGCTTCCATCTTGCGTAGCTCGGGATAGATCTGCGAGTCCGGCGCGTGCCACACGTGACCGACGGACTGTGTGAACTGCTTGGCCAGCTCATATCCCGACAGCGGTCCGACCCGCAGCAGTGCCAACAGTGCGTAGCGAAGGCTCATCGCTGTGCTCCTTCCCTGTCGAATCCGCTCCCGTGATGCTACCGATACGCCGCGAGACTGCCCCCGCGCCGCGAGACAGCGTGTTGCGTGTGCTGTCTCGCGGGCAGGATGCAGTCTCGCGGGTTTCTGAGGTGATCAGTCGTTCTTGTAGCCGGTGCGCCAGCCGCCCTGGTAGGTCTGGCGGGCGACCGTCGAGTAGGGCACGGGGCTCACGACAACGCGCACTTCGGTCTGCTCGTGCGGCTCGACCGACGCCTTCTTCGATCCACCGTTCGGCTCACCCCAGACCACGCGCAGCTCGGTGCCCTCGGGCACATCGGGCGACACGGTGGCAAGAGACAGGCCGCGGCGCTCGTTGGAGGAGTAGCCGGTGAACATCGAGTAGCCCACGACAGTGCCATCGGCATCCACGACGGCGTCGTAGTTGGCCGAGCCGTAGTTCGCCAGCGGCAGGTCGAAGAACTTGTAGTTCGGGCCGTCGACGTTCAGGAGCGAGGTCCAGACCTTGCCGAGGTCCTCGGCGTTCCAGGCGAGCGTGACCTTCTTGCGCTGGGCAGCCGGGTCCATCTTCTCGAGCGCGTCGCGACCGATGAAGTCGTGGTCGAACTTCACGAACGAGCCGTAACCGAGCTCCCAGGGGGTGAGGTAGTAGTCCTCGATGTTCTCGGAGACAAACGAGCCGGCGAGGGTGCCGGTGGCCTCGTAGGAGTTGGCGGGCAGCCAGTCACGGTAGGCCTGCTCCTCGGCGCCGGTGTAGATCGCGGGAAGCGGCGAGGGGATCCAGCCCGACTCGAGGGTGTTCGACGGGTAGGCGCGGGAGCCGACGGGAAGCAGCCCGAACTCGGCGCCGGCCTCGACGATCAGGTCGCGGATCTTGTGGTGGTCAGCGTAGGGGCCCCAGATCTCCAGGCCCGGGGCGCCAGCCATACCGTGGCGCAGCGTGCGCACGTTCATGCCGCCGATCTTCATCTCCGACATGTTGAAGAAGCCGAGCTTCTCCAGCGGCCCACCGTTGAGCTTCTCGATCACGGCCCAGGCGTTGGGTCCCTGGATCTGGAAGCGGTAGTACTTGCGCGCGACGGCGTCACCGTAGGGGCGCGAGTTCGAGCGGCGGTCCACCTCGACATCCAGGTTCTGGTAGCCACCGGTCTCGCCGTGGAACATGAGCCAGTTCGACGCGGGGGCGCGGCCGACGTAGACGTACTCGTCCTCGGCCTCGCGGAAGAGGATGCCGTCGCCGATGACGTGGCCCGAAGCCGTCGTCGGCACGTACTGCTTGGCCTTGTTGACAGCGAAGTTGGCCACCGAGTTGATCGCGGTGTCCGAGATCAGCTTGATGGCATCCGAGCCCTTGAGGAACACGTTGTCCATGTGGTGGGACTGGTCGTAGAGCACGGCGGTGTCGCGCCACGCCTTCTGCTCCTTGATCCAGTTGGTGAAGTCAGCCGGCACGACGGGATAGATGTACGAGCCGATCTGGGAGTTGCGCAGCAGCTCGACCGGCGAGCCCGCCGCGTCGATGACTTCCTGCAGATTCTGAGGTGCCACGATGAACCTTTCTTCAGTGGTGCGGGCACATCCCGCGGTGGTGGGTGGGTAGGTCAGAAGACGACGGTGTGGTTGCCGTGACGGATGACACGGTCTTGTGCGTGCCAGAGCACGGCGCGCGAGAGAACTGCCCGTTCGACATCCGCGCCCCGACGCTGCAGGTCGGCGGCCGAGTCGGCGTGAGTGACGCGCACGACGTCCTGCTCGATGATGGGGCCTTCGTCGAGGTCCTTCGTCACGTAGTGGCTTGTCGCACCGATGAGCTTCACGCCGCGTTCCTTCGCCTTGCGGTACGGTCCCGCGCCGATGAAGGCGGGAAGGAACGAGTGGTGAATGTTGATGACCGGGACGGCGACATCGTCGATGAAGTTCTCGGAGAGGATCTGCATGTACCGCGCGAGGACGACGAAATCGACGTTGCCCGCGAGGAGCTTGACGATCTCGGCTTCGGCCGCTGACTTGTCCGGCCCCTGCGAGGGAACGTGGAAGAACGGAATGCCGAAGCTTCGGACGTCCTCGGCCATGTTGGTGTGGTTGGAGATCACCATCGGGATCGACACCGGGAGCTCGCCGCGGCGGTGGCGCCACAGCAGATCGAGAAGACAGTGGTCGGAGGTCGAGGCGAGCACGGCCATACGCTTCGGAACCGATTGGTCGGTGAGGCGCCACGTCATGCCGTACGGTTCGAGAGTCGTGGTGATGTCCTGCTCGATCTCTTCGAACGCCGCAGTCAGGTTGGGCCGGTGAAAGACGACGCGCTGGAAGAATGCGCCCCCTTCGGGGTTGTCGGAGTACTGGTCAAGACTCACGATGTTCGCCTTGTGGCGCGTGATCAGTCCCGTGACTGCCGCGACCAGGCCGGGCTGGTCGGGCCCGTGGACGATGAGGCAGGCGTGATCGCGCAGTGCTTCGTTGTGTACCGTCATGGCGTCAAGTCCTTCCGGCTCAGTTCGCGATGAAGTCGCGGGCCCACGTCGCCGTGGCCTCGAGACCGCCGAACGTGTACATGTGGAGCTTCACGGCGCCCACCGACGGGTCGGCGTCGAACAGACCGGCGAGATCGGAGACGAACTTGTCGGGACCCGCGGAGCCCATCAGGTTCGTGAGCGAGAAGCCGTACTTCTTGACGATCATCGCGTTGGCTCCCACGCCGAAGCGGGATGCGAAGGAGATGAGGCGCTTGATGCCGGCGGGGCCGGGTGTGCCCAGGCGGATCTGGGTGTCGATGCCCCGGTCGCGGACGCCCGCGATCCACGCCATCACCGGGTCGGTGTCGAAGCTGAACTGCGTCAGGATGACGGACTCAAGCCCGGCATCCTTCAGTGCTGCGGACTTATCTTCGAGGTGGCGCCACAGGACGTCAGTGGGGATGTCGGGGTGTCCCTCGGGGTAGCCGGCGATCGACACTTCCTTGACGCCGTACTGCTGCAGCACTCCCGAACGGATCATGGTGAGCGCGTCGGGGTACGGCCCCTCCGGCGTTGCGGGGTCACCGCCGACAGCGAACACGTGCTCGGTGGCGCCGATCTCGGCGAGAGCACTGAGGAATTCCTCGAGCTGCGCCTGGGATGCGATGCGCCGCGCGGAGATGTGGGGGACGGGGATGAACCCGAGCTCCTTGACGGCCTTGGCCGCAGCTACCCGCATCGGAAGGTCTTCGTTGCCGAGGAAGGTCACGTTGACCTTCGTGCCGGCAGGGATGAGCGGCGCGGCTTCGGTCAAGCCGACGACGTCCTTCTCCTTGCCCGTGATCTCGAGCGAGTATCCCTCGACGAGTCGTTTGGCCGACTCGGTCGTCGTCGATGATTTGGTGTTCGCCATGGCGAGGGGTCCTTTCCGCTGCCAGGAGTGCGTCATTGCAGTATGTGGCGATTTTACCTATGGACATAGGGAATGTCCAGAGGGGTGACAGCGAGGAGGGGATACCGACACGTTGTCAGGTATCCCCTCCTCGGAAGGCGTGATCAGCGCGCTTGGTTTGCGGCTGTTTCGTTCTCAAGGATCTGCAGCTCGCGCGCATCGACCAGCATGCGCTGCAGCAACGCGTTGAGGTTCGCGATTTCCTCGTGTGAGAGGTGGGCGAGAACGATGTCCTGGCCCCTCATCGAGATCGGCAGCATGTCGTCGTGCATCTGGACGCCCTCGGTCGTCAGATACATCGGCCGGGATCCTCGCGGGCCGTCCAGCAGCACGATCAGGTCACGGCCCACGAGCGTGTTGACGCTCTTGGAGACCACTGCCTTGTTGACGCCGATGAACTCGGAGACCTCTGTCGCGGAGAATCCCGGGTTGAGCGCCAGGACCGAGATCACGCGCCAGTCGTTGGTGCCGAGGCCGAACCGACGCCTCAGCTCGTTCGATTCGCGCCAGACGAGCGCGTTTGACAGGAGCGCCAGCAGGCGCGGCGTGAAGTTATCGGGGTCGACGGTGTTCTGAAGTGGTTCCCACTGGATGCGTGGATCGAGCCGGTCCATGGGGTCCTTCGCGCGTCGGGTTCTGGTCGGGTTGGAAGTGACGGTAGTAGAAGATCGGGGCCGGGCGAGGAATCTGCCCGACCCCGATCGAGTGAGGGTGGTTCTTAGTGAGCCATCGCCGCGAGGGCTTCGGGGTCGATGGTTGCGATCGAGCGGGTGTCCTGGAAGGCGCGGATGCCCTCGATGCCCTGCTCGCGACCGATACCGGACTGCTTCATTCCGCCGAAGGGTGCGCGCAGGTCGAGGCGGGTTGCGCCGTGGTCGTTGACCCAGACGTACCCGCACTCGAGGGCGCCGCCGACGCGCTGCGCAGCGTCGGGGCTTCCGGTCCACACCGAACCGCACAGACCGGCCCACGTGTCGTTGGCGAGGCGGATGGCCTCCTCTTCGGTGTCGAAGGGGATGACCGGGATGACCGGGCCGAACTGTTCCATCGTGACCACGCGCAGGCTCGGGTCGGGGTCGACCACGATCGCGGGGCGCATGAAGTTGCCGCCCGCGAGTTCTCCGCCGGGGAGTTCGCCGAACTCGCGAACATCGGCGCCGGCATCCTTCGCCTCCTGAATGAGCTCTTCGACGAATGCCTTCTGCGCTGAGGAGTGCAGGGGACCCATCGTCGTGCCCTCGTCCAGGCCGTACCCGATGACAGCCTTGCTGAGGCGGTCGGACAGACCGTTCACGACCTCGTCGAGGCGAGACCGGTGCACGTACACGCGCTTGGCGTTCATGCAGATCTGGCCCGTCGTGTCGTAGATCGCCGCGTACAGACGGTCCAGGTGGGTGTCGTCGATGACGGCATCTTCGAGGAAGATCGCGGCGTCGTTCCCGCCGAGCTCCAGCGTGACGCGGGTCAGGGTCTTCGACGCCATCTCCATCATCCGCTTGCCGCCACCTACGGACCCGGTGAAGCAGACCTTGGCGATGTCGGTGTTCTGGATCAGGCCCGACATGTTCTCGTCCTTGCCGGTGACGATGTTCAGCACCCCGGGCGGCAGTTTCTCGGCGACGCGCTGCACGAGCTTCGCGGTGGCAAGCGGTGCGGTCAGCGGCGGCTTGACGATCGCGGTGTTGCCGGCCAGCAGTGCGTGGGGGAGAGCTGCGCCGAGGATCGCGATCGGCCAGTTGAACGGCACGATGATCGTGGTCACACCCAGCGGCTGGTACGACACCTTCGTGTCGACCGGGATCGCGCCAGGAACCGCCGGCAGCGTGTGGTCGGTGTCGACCTCGTCAGCGAGCATGAGCGCGAGGTTCCAGCGGATCTCGAATACAAGCGCGTCAACCCAGGCCTCGAATCGGACCTTGCCGTTCTCCTGCGACAGGATCGCTGCGTCCTCGTCGCGGTCATCCGCGATTCCCGCGATCGCTTCGGCCATCAAGCGCGCGCGCTCTTTCGCGCCCAGAGCCGCCCACGCCGGGAAAGCTTCCTTTGCGGCAGCTACCGCGTCCGCGACATCCTGTTGCGAAGCCGCTGCAGCCTCACCGACAACCGCGCCCGGCTTGCCGGGGTCCGCGATCTTCAGCGTCTCGTCGGTGAACCGCTCGGTTCCCCCGATGAACAGTCCGGTCCGTACACCGGCCTGCGTCAACGTGTCAGACATCCTGCACCTCTCTGTGTGTTGTCTTCCCTGATTCGGATGCCGTAGCACCCGCCCCGCGCCGGGCGGCGCGCGAGTCCATTGTGCAGCGTCACTCGACCCCCGGGATCCCTTTCGTGGATTTGGGGCGCGTATGCGACCGTTCCTCGCCCCTCCGCGAGGGGCTGCATTCGGTGCCAGTGAGCGCTGATTCGAGTTTAGGTGCATTCCTGTTTACTTGTAAATGAGTTTGTGTTAGCGTCACTCGCATCGCCCCGGTTGAGCCGGTGGCAACGCGAACGAGAGTCGATGATGACCCCCGCGGTCTGTCGCTCTCCTGTCATCGATGAGGAGGCATGTGATGGGTCGAACGTCCCCTGTGACGCAGGAGCGTCGGAGCGTCGAGGAGCTCGAGGATCTCGCTTTCGAGCTTCGACAGAAGCTCCTGAACCTGTGCGGTACGTACGAGGGAGCGGTACACATCGGCGGTGATCTGTCGTCCGCCGACATCTTCACCGCGCTGTTCGAGTACGGACTGAATGTCGACCCCACCAACCTCGCCAACCCCACCCGCGACCGGTTCGTGCTCAGCAAGGGGCACGCGGCAGTGGCCATGTACATCGCCATGGCCATCAAGGGGTTCTTCTCGTACGACGGCATCGTCGACACGTACGGCCAGCTCGACAGCGCCTACGGCATGCATCCGTGCAAGGTGCAGCTGCCCGGCGTCGAAGCATCCACCGGATCGCTCGGTCACGGCCTTCCCCTCGCCGTCGGCATGGCGATGGGCGCGCGTGGGCGCGGTGCCACGCATCGCGTAGTGACGCTGATGGGTGATGGCGAGACCGGCGAAGGATCCGTCTGGGAGGCCGCCCTGGTCGCGAGCTCGAACAAGCTCGGCAACCTTGTCGCCGTCATCGACCGCAACCGCCAGCTCATGACGAGCTTCGATGAGGAGCGCGTCACGCTCGAGCCCTACACCGACAAGTGGGCGGCGTTCGGGTGGAACGTGATCCACGTCGACGGACACGACATGGCGGCCCTCGTGGAGGCGATCGACAGTCTCCCTCCCACTGACAGCGACAAGCCGACCGTCATCGTCGCCGAGACCGTCAAGGGTAAGGGTGTCGACTTCATGGAGCACAACCTCGCCTGGCACGCCGGCTCGCTCGGCGCCGCAGACCTGGAGCGCGCGCTTGCCGCTCTGGAAGCAACCCGCACGAAGGAGAACGTCTGATGCCTGTCACCTTCACCTTCGGTGAGTTCCTCGGGGCCCGATCCGTCATCGGTTCGACCCTTGCCGAGCTCGGGGAGACCCACGAGAACCTGTGGGTCATCACCCCCGACATCGGGGCGACGCTCGTGGAGTTCCGCGACAAGTTCCCCGAGCGGTTCCTCGACGTAGGTCTTGCCGAGCAGGCGAGCGTCGGAGTCGCCGCGGGCCTTGCCTACGACGGCAACATCCCGGTGGTCTCGGGCATGCTTCCCTTCCTGAGCATGCGCGCGCTCGAGCAGATCCGAACCGACGTCTGCTACCCCAACCTGCCCGTGAAGATCATCGGCACGCACGGGGGCCTCGTCGGAAACGGCGGCTCGACCCACTACGCCGTCGAAGACCTCGCGCTGATGTGCGCCCTCACCAACATGACGGTCACCTCGATCGGCGACCCGCTGATGGTCGGCGAGATCCTTCGCCAGTCGATGGCGATGCAGGGCCCCCTCTACATCCGTCTTGCCGTGGGCAAGAAGGACAAGGTGCTCTACGAGCCCGGGCAGCACGACATCCGCATCGGCAAGGGAATCGTCGCGCGGCAGGGCACCGACGTGACCCTGTTCACGCATGGCACGACGGTCGCGCAGGCACTGGATGCCGCCGACGAGCTCGAGCGCGAGGGTGCTTCGGTGCGCGTGGTCGACATGTTCACGCTCAAGCCGATCGACGCTGACCTGATCGCGCAGTGCGCCGAAGAGACCGGCGGACGCTTCGTCGTTCTGGAAGACCACCTCGCCTACGGCGGACTCGCCTCGCGCGTCGCCGACGTGGTGGCCGACCGCGGCATCCACCTGACCGCCTTCGAGCGCCTGGGCATTCCGCAGGTCTACGCCGGCTTCGGCGAAGACGAACAGCTGCGCGACAAGCACGGCTACGGCCTTTCGGCGACAGTCTCGGCCCTGCGCCGCGCTCTCGCCGCTCGCTGATCCCACCCCACCGCTCAACGGAGAGACGAATGAAGACCGTAGCTGTCACCCGCATCGGGAGCTTGCGTGACCCCGACGAGAATGCCCGTGGCCGCGTCGAGGTCGTGGACTTCCCCGAGCAGGACCTCGGGCCGGAGGATGTCCGCGTCCGGGTCGCGTACTCGGCGATCTGCGGATCTGACCCCCACCTGGCCGAAGGCTACTTCGGCACCGACGTGCCGATTGGCTTGGGCCACGAACTGTCGGGCGTCGTCGAAGCGCTCGGCGAGCGCGCGCACCGAAATGGGCTGCAGGTCGGCGACAGGGTCGCGGGAAACTTCCTGCGCTTCTGCGGCACCTGCCGCCCCTGTCAGGAAGGTAAGCAGCAGTTCTGCGAGCACATCCAGGAGTACAACCGCCCGGGGATGGCCGAGACGATCACGTGGCACGAGTCGCAGCTCTACAAGCTGCCCGACTCGGTGTCGCTTCTGAAGGGATGCCTGCTTGAGCCGACCTCGGTGGCAGTGCGGATCGCCGACAAGACCCGTGTTCGCGTCGGTGATCGGGTTGCGATCGTCGGTGGCGGCCCGATCGGGCAGCTCACGCTGCAGGTCATGCGGATGTATGGTGCGACATCACTCACGATGATCGAGCCGATCGCCGAGCGACGTGAGATGGCCACCCGTCACGGCGCCGAATTCGTCATCGACCCCGTCGCCGAGGACCAGTTCGCGCGGGCCGATGAGATCACCGACGGTCGCGGCTACGACGTCGTCATTGACGCCTCCGGTTCGACCCGCGCCGTGAAGGGGATTCTCGACATCGCTGCCAAGGGAGGCACCGTCGTCTACGGCGCGATGTATCCCGCGCAGTTCGAGATGCCGCTCAACCTCTCGGACTACCTGTACCTGAAGGAGCTCACGCTCACTGGCGTGTTCGTCTCGCCCTACGCTTTCCCGAGGGCGCTGCAGATCCTGCCGCATCTGGACGTGGACGAGCTCACCGCGGCGGTCTTCGATCTGGATGACGCGTCCGAGGCTTTCGCGGTCCACGTCAGCGGTGTGCACCCGAAGGTCGTCATCCGTTGCAACCGCTTCGAGGAGTCAGAATGACCCTGTTGGAAGAGCGCCCCGAGGTGCGCCCGGTCGACGTCCCGGCGCTCGCCGCGCACGATATCGTCAAGCGTTTCGACGGCGTCCACGCGCTCGAGCGGGCGCAGTTTTCGGTTCTTCCGGGCGAGATTCACGCCCTCTTGGGTGAGAACGGTGCCGGAAAGTCGACGCTCATCAAGATCCTGACCGGCGTATACGCGCCGGACGGCGGGACGATCTACCGCAACGGTGAAAAAGTCGATTTCGCCAACGTTCGGGTCGCGAACGCAGCGGGTGTCGTCGCTCTCTACCAGGAGCTGTCGATCATCCCGACGATCAGCGTCGCCGAGAACATCCTGCTCGGCGAGCAGACGCCCAGCCGGGGTGGGATCGTGCAGTGGGGTCAGATGCGCAAGCGCGCGAAGGCGCAGCTTGAGAGCATCAACCAGCGCAAGATTCCCCTGAACGCGCTCGCCGGTGACCTCTCGCCCGTGCAGCAGACGATGGTCGCCTTCGCTCGCGCCCTCGCGACGGACGCAAAGGTCCTCATCCTCGACGAGCCGACGGCCTCGCTCACTGACACCGAGATCGTCGAGCTGTTCTCGGTTCTGCGCGCGCTGCGGGATCGTGGTGTGGCGATCGTGTACGTGTCGCATCGCCTTGAAGAGGTTTTCCAGCTGTGCGATCGGCTCACGATCATGCGTAACGGCACGCACATCGTCACGAAGGATGTCGCCGACTCCCATATCGATGAGGTGATCTCTCTCATGGTCGGGCGCAACGCGAACGAACTCTTCCCCGAGCGGGGGACCGCCACCGACGAGGTCGCCATCGAGGTGCGCCACCTGGACGGGCGCCGGGTGAAGGATGTCTCTTTCGTTGCCCGCAAGGGTGAGGTGCTCGGCATCGGCGGCCTCGCCGGTTCCGGGCGCAGTGAGCTGCTGCGCATCCTCTCGGGTGCCCAGAAGCACGTGGGCGGCGAGATCGTCGTCGGCGACACCGTTCTTCCCTCCTCGCCAGGAGTCGGAAAGGCGCTCGAGGCGGGGATCGCTCTTGTCCCTGAGGAGCGACGCAGCCAGGGTGTCATCCTGGCCGCCTCGATCCAGGACAACATCGCCGTGGCCAACATCCCGACGGTCAGCACCGCCGGAATCGTGTCGGGCGCGAAGATCTCCACGATCACCAAGCGTGGTATCGCGGATCTCAAGATCAAGGCGCGGAGCCCGCGCCAACACGTCGGCGAACTCTCCGGCGGGAACCAGCAGAAGGTGGTTCTCGCGAAGATGCTCGCCCGAAAGCCGAAGGTTCTGCTCATGGACGAGCCGACCCGAGGCATCGATGTCGGCACCAAGGCGGAGATCTACCGGCTCATCCGGCAGCTCGCTGCCGAGGGCACCGCGATCATCGCGGTCAGTTCGGAGCTTCCCGAGCTGATCGGAATGAGCGACCGGATCATCATCCTCCACGAAGGCGAGATCAGCGGCACCGTGCCCGCTGAGGGTGCCGACGACGAACTCCTCCTCTCTTACTGCTACGGGAAGCACCAGTCATGACCTCCACCGACAACCAGAAGTCCCCGACGACCACGTCGATCGTCGTCGGTCACGCCAGCAACGCCGGCAGATGGATGCTGCAGGGCGGCACGATCGTCGCCCTGATCGTGCTCGTGCTGTTCTTCTTCCTGATGCGCCCCGACGTGTTCCTCACGTTCGTGAACGTGAAGAACATCCTGTATCAGGTCTCGATCCTGGCGATCATCGCCGGAGCGCAGACCGTCGTCATGGTCGTCGGCGACTTCGACCTGTCGGTGGGTGCCACCTCGGCGCTGGCCGGCGCGACTGCAGCGGCCGCCATGCTCGGTGGATGGCCCGTTCCGGCGGCAATCGTTCTTGCCCTCATCGTGGGACTCCTGATCGGTCTGCTCAACGGCGTCCTGGTCGCCTACCTCAATCTGTCGGCGTTCATCGCGACGCTTGCCATGATGACCTCGGTCGTTGGGCTCGCGTTCCTCGTGACGCAGGGAACCACGCTGTTCAACTTCCCCCCGGAGTTCAACGAGCTCGGTCAGGGCAAGCTCTTCGAGATCCCGCTCCCGGTCTACTTCGCGATCATCATCTCGGTGATCCTGTGGTTCGTCCTGCGCTACACGACGCTGGGTCGCCGCTGGCACGCGATCGGCGGCAGCGTCGAGGTTTCGCGCCTCTCGGGTGTCAATGTGCGCCGGGCGCGTCTGCTCGCCTTCACCATCGCCGGATTCGTGTCGGCCATCGGCGGCATCCTGCTCGCCGCTCGCCTCGGCAGTGCGAGCGCGGTTCAGGGCGAGGACAACATGATGTTCTCGGTCGCGGCGGTGTTCCTCGGCATGACCATCGTGCGTTCGGGTGCCGCCAACCTCGTCGGCACGATGGTCGGTGTCGCAATCATCGGTGTCATGAGCAACGGCCTGAACATCCTCGGCGTCAACGCCTACGTTCAACAGGTCGTCACCGGCATCATCATCATCGCCGCCGTGACGCTCTCGTCCCTCAAGCATCGGGAGCGGTGACCCCACCGATCCCATGACTCCGAGTCCCGACTCGGATCCCCACCCCGGGGAAGCACACAGAGAAAACGCAATACACAAAGGAGTAGATAGTGCGTACTTCCATCAAGGCCTTCGCGGCCGCGACCGCGCTCGCAGCACTCGCCCTCGCCGGATGCTCGTCAGGCGGTGGCGACAACGGCGGCGGCGACGACACCACGCCGCCCAAGGTTGTGGCGTTCACCTCCGGTAACCAGACGCCGATCGGCGCCTGGTGGGTCAAGGACGTCGAGGCTACAGCCAAGGAGCTCGGTTGGGACCTCACCATGATCCAGGGTGACTTCGACTTCCAGAAGATGAACCCCGCGGTCGAGAGCGCCATCGGACAGGGAGCCGATGTCGTATTCGACGGATTCACCGACATCGCCTCGATCGCGTCGATCTCGACAGCGGCCAAGGACGCGGGTATCCCGATGTTCGCCGTGGACTCGGGGACAGAGCCGAACGACGCCTTCGCGCTGAACATCACGACCGATCAGCAGGGCATTGTCGACCAGACGATGGGTGCGATCTCCGACGCGATCGGTGGCCTCGAGGGCAAGACGATCATGGTGATCGGACACGACCCTCACGCGGGCATCCGGATGCGTTCCGAGCTCGCTGCCGAGGCTGTTGAGGCTGCTGGCGCGACCCTCGCCGGTGGCGAGATCCAGCAGGTCGTCTCGCCGGCCACCGGCCGCACCGAGGCCCTTGCCCTGGTCGCTGACTACCTGGCCGCCAACCCCAACGGGCTGGATGCCGTGTGGGTCGGCTGGGACGACGCGGCACTCGGTGCCGTGCAGGCGGTCAGCGAGGCTGGCGCGTCAGCTGTCGTCACCGGCTGTGACGCTACCAGCGAGGCGCTCGCCGCGATCGAGGCTGGCACGATGCTCGCAACGGTCGAGCAGCCCTGGCCGCTGGTGAACGCGTCGGTCGTCGACGCCATCACCGCGTACCTGGAGAGCGGCACGATGCCGAGCTCCAACTTCGAGGCGGTCGCCACGACGCTCGTCACGAAGGCCAACGCCGCCGAGATCACGCCGTCCGACAAGCTCGGCTGATCCATTGAAACCCCGGTGGGGGCGGGAACGCTGCGGCCCCGCCCCCACCGGCACCACATCTTCTCTTGCGGCTGCGCCGCACACCACGACACAGAAAGACAACACCATGCGTTTGGCAGGCAAGGTCGCCCTCATCACCGGTGGCGCCAGCGGAATCGGGCTGGCAACGGTCAAGAAGTTCATCGCCGAGGGCGCCAAGGTCGCCGTCGCCGACATCGATGCGACCCGCGCGCAGGAAGCGGTCGACACGCTTCCGGAGGGCTCGGCAGTCGCGGTGGGAGTCAACGTCTCCGTCTTCGAGGAGGTCGAGGCTGCCGTTCAGAGCACGGTCGATGCCTTCGGCAAGCTCGACGTCATCTTCAACAACGCCGGTATCGCCGGCGGCAAGCCCCTCCTCGACCACGATCCCGCGGTGGATTACCACCCGATGATCCGCGTCGACCAGGACGGCGTCTACTACGGCATCCTCGCGGCGGGACGTCAGTTCAAGAAGCAGGGCACCGGCGGAGTCATCATCTCCACCTCGTCGATCTACGGCGAGCAGGCCGCCGAGCTTGCGTTCAGCTACGGCGCGGCGAAGGCTGCCGTGATTTCGTTCACCCGGTCGGCCGCGTACGAACTCGCCGAGTACGGCGTTCGCGCTGTCGCGATCACGCCGGGGCGCGTGGGTACGCCGATCATCAACCAGTTCTCAGATGAGCTGAAGTCGCTCTTTGCCTCCGAGCAGCTGCGTAACAAGATGACCGAGCCGGAGGAGATCGCGAACGTTGTCGCGTTCCTTGCCTCCGATGAAGCCAATGTCATCAACGGCACTGTCGTGCACGTCGACGACGGCTATTCGGCCTTCAAGCAGCGGTTCGACCTGCCGACCTTCTAGAGCGATGGTCATGGATCTCGACATCGCCTGCCACATCAATGTGCTGGTCGACGGCCCCGATTCACCGCTCACCCCCCAGGCCCTGGTGCGGGTAGCGGAAGCCGGATACCGCCGGATCGTGCTCGCGCCGTTCGATCCCGCAGCAACCGACCTCGCATCCCTCCGTCGCCTTTTCGATGACGCGGGGCTCACGTCGATTCCGATCGCAGGGCAAATGCCCGGGGCCGATGTGTCCTCGGCGGATGCCGACGAGCGGCGGGCGGGTGAGGCAGCGCTGTACGCAATGGTCGACGCGACGGCGGCGCTCGGCGGAGATCAGCTCAACGGTGTTCCCTACGGCGTCTTCGGGCATCCGATGGCGCCCATCGATGCGGCGGCACGCGAACGCTCCGCGACGTCGGTGGGGAAGGTTGCTGACTACGCCCACGAGCACGGCATCACGATGACGTTCGAAGTGGTCAACCGCTATGAGACAGCGATGGTGAACACCGCGGCGCAGGCGATGGAGTACGCGGAGCTCAGCGGATCCGACCACCTCCGGATCCATCTCGACTCGTTCCACATGGCAGTCGAAGAGTCCGATGCCGCCCAGGCGATCCGTGCCGCCATGCCTCGGCTCGCCTACCTCGAGCTCGGCCAGTCAGGTCGAGGATTGCTCTCGACGGGCGCGGTTGACATCCCGGGGCTCGTCCAGGGTGCGCTCGATGACGGGTACGAGGGGCGATGGGGAGTCGAGGCGTTCTCGCGCTCGATCATCCCCGGATTCGTCGCCGACATGCTGGCAATCTGGCGAGAGCCCTATACAGATGGTGGGGCGCTGGCAGAAGATGCCATGCGAGTCATTCGTGCGGGATGGGCGGCAAGCAGCGTCGGACGTCGGGCTCAGCGACTCGCCCGCAGCGCGGGCGATACCGGCAGCATCATCAGGCCCGCTTGATCTGACGCCGCGCCGGGTACCGGCACGTAAATCAGTACGGTTACTGGAATCACGGAGGAACCATGACGATCACGCAAGACACCGACGTTCTGATCGACCCGGCTGTGTTCGCCGGCAAGATCTACCTTGACGGCGAGTGGGTAGAAGGCGAAGGCGGACAGCTCGATTCGGTGGCTCCCGCTACCGGCGAGGTCCTTGCTGCCGTGGGCATGGCCGGTCCCGGCGATGTCACGCGTGCCGCAGGCACGGCAGCTGCGGCGCAAAAGGAGTGGGCAGCGATGCCGCACCCGGCCCGTGCCGCGGTGCTGCGCAAGGCCGGGATGCTCTGGGAGCAGTACGCCGACGAGATCGGTGGCTGGAACGTTCGCGAGGTCGGAGCCATCCCGCCGCTCGCGGGCTTTGCGCTCCACGTCACCGCTGCCGAATGCTACGAAGCCTCGGCGCTGCCCTCGGCCCCCAAGGGTGCGGTTCTCTCGTCTGAGGAGCCACGTCTCTCGATGACCGAGCAGGTGCCCGTGGGTGTGGTGGGAGTGATCTCGCCGTTCAACGTGCCTCTGATCCTCGGCATCCGTGCCGTGGCTCCCGCCCTGGCGCTCGGCAACGCCGTGCTACTCAAGCCCGACCCGCGTACCGTCATCACCGGTGGAGTCTCGTTCGTGCGGATCTTCGAGGAGGCTGGGCTCCCGAAGGGGCTGCTGCAGCTGGTTCCGGGCGGCGCGGATGTCGGCCAGGCGATGATCGAAGACCCGCGTGTCCGCGTGATCGCCTTCACGGGCTCGACCCGCGCCGGCCGTATCGTCGGCGAGCAGGCGGGCCGCAACCTCAAGCGGGCCCACCTCGAGCTCGGTGGGAACTCGGCGTTCATCATCCGGCACGACGCCGATATCGACCAGGCTGTCAATCTCGCCACGTGGGGCTCGTTCCTGCACCAGGGCCAGATCTGCATGACGGTCGGCCGACACATCGTGCATGAGGCAGTCTTCGACGAGTACGTCGAGAAGCTGGCGGCAAAGGCCGAGTCGATGCACGTCGGAGACCCCGCGGCGGGGCCCGTCCACCTCGGGCCCCTCATCGATGAGGTGCAGCGCGACCGGGTGCATGCGCTGGTGATGGATGCCGTCGCAAGCGGCGCCGAGCTGCGCGCGGGCGGCACCTACGAGGACCTGTTCTACCGACCGACAGTGCTCGCGAACACGCCCGCAGAAGCGCCAGCCTACTGCGAAGAGGTCTTCGGACCCGTCGCGTCGGTGGTGAAGTTCTCGACCGACGAGGAGGCCGTGGCGCTCGCGTCGGCGACCGACTACGGTCTGTCCCTCGGCATCGTGACGAAGGATGCTTTGGCCGGCTGGGACCTCGCGCAGCAGATCCCGACGGGCATCGTGCACATCAACGATCAGACCGTGAACGACGAGGCCAACACGCCGTTCGGTGGCACTGGCGCGTCGGGGACGGGCTCGCGCCACGGCGGTGCTCAGGCCAACATCGATGCCTTCACCGAGACGCGGTGGATCACGATGCGCCGTGAGCCGGGCCAGTACCCGCTCTGACCGGTTCGGCTACGTCCTCGAGCCCGCGCTCAGCGCGGCTCGAGGACGTAGCGCTCTCTACCCGCCGCCAGTCCCGACAGGCTCTGCCCCACGAGGATCGCCACAACGAGCACCAGTGGCAGCAGCCATCCCTCTGTCGCGCTGTGGAGCGAGCCGAACAGGACCGGACCTGCAGCGGCCATGAGGTAGCCGACCGACTGGGCCATGCCCGAGAGTGCCGTCGCGCCGTGATGGTCACGGGCGCGCTGGGCCATGAGCGTCAACGAGACCCCGAGCGAAGCGCCCGAGGCGGGGCCGAGCACGAGGACCCAGGCAAGGATTGCGTCGGGTGCGGCGATGAGCCCGACCAGCCCCACCAGACCGATCACCGGCAGAGTGGCCGGCACCCACCGCGCGGCGCCGCCTCGGAGAACCACCGGCACCGCGATGGCGCCCGCCAGAGCGCCGATCTGGTAGACCATGACGTCGATTCCCGCCGTGACAGCGCTTCGGCCGGTCGAAACGGCGATCGTTGCCAGCCATGTCACCAGGATGTAGAAGGTGGCCGACTGGAAGCCCATGTACGCGGCCACGACCCAAGCGGTGCTGTCCTTCCAGATACCGCGTGACTGCCCGGCGGCGCCCGCGCCCGCGGCTCGTTCTCGGCGGCCGCGCATCGCCACCAGCCACGCAACGATAGCCACGGGGAGCAGGATGCCGCCGGTGATGACCAGCGACAGTCGCCACCCGTCAGCGCCGGTCACCCCCGCGCCCCACTCCGCGACCGGCACCGCCACGCCGGATGCGACAGCGCCGGCGCCACCGAGCAGCGCCGTGTACACGGCCATCATCAGGGGGACCCGGGATGGGAACTCGCGCTTGATGACGGCGGGCATGAGCACATTGGCGACAGCGAGCGCAACGCCGATCACGGCAGTGCCGATCCACAGACTTGCCACCGGCCCCGGCGCGGAACGCACCACGGTGCCAACGGTCAGCAGCGCCAGTGACCACAGCACCACCCGGTTCATCCCGAAGCGCTGACTCAGGCCGGAGGCGAACGGGGAGACCAGCGCCCACGTGGCCAGGGGGATGGATGCGAGAAGACCCAGCGCACTCGGTCCGAGCCCGGTGTCAGCACCGATCTGTTCGAGCAACGGACCCACCGACGTGATGGTCGGCCGCATGTTTATGGCGACCAGACACACCGCGACGACAAGGGCGACGCGGGCGTGTGGCATCGTTGCGCGCTCATCGCCCATAGAGTTCGGACTATACCTCAGCGCATAGGTATCGAGGGGTGCCATGCGGGCGCGAGCTTGCGGCCGTCCGCACCCGTGCGGCGCTCGCTCAGGATTCGGCGTACTTGGTCATCTGCTCGCGCACGAGCGCGAAGTTCCGCTCGACGTCCTCCAGCATGTTCGGGTGTGTGTACGCATACGGGTCGCCATTGCGTAGCGCCCTCATCACGACGGCTCCCGCGTGCGACGGCTCGACCCAGAGGTCATCGTCGAGGACTTTCTTCGCGATGTCGAAGTCGATCAGCGCACCCGCGCTGTTCGCCGGGCGATTACGGAGGCTGTCCTTGATATTGGTACGCACCGCACCCGGATGCAGCACCGTGACGCCCACGCGATTGCCCGCCGCAGCCATCTCTGCTGCCACCGTGAGGCTGAGTCCTTCGACGGCGGCCTTACTCGCCACATAGGGTGCGTAGCCCGGTGGTGTGAAGTACCGGGACATGGATGCGGTGTTCACGATCCACGCCCCATCCGGATTGGCGATCAGGTACGGGAGGAAGTGGTGTACGCCGTGAACGACTCCCATCAGATTGACGTCGAGAACCCAGCGCCAGTCATCGAGCGTCAGGTCGCCGGCGTTGCCCTTCGGGCCTGGACCACTGGGTGGACGCCGGCGTGAAGACGCTGGCGATGACGTACAGCGGCGGCGACCTGTTCGGCCAGCTCGGTCAGGAGGCGACCACGGCTCTGGCGCAGAAGGCGGGTATCGACATCGTGCTGAGCGAGGCCCACGACCCCGCGGCCACCGACTTCACGCCCCTGGTGACGAAGGTCACGGATGCGAAGCCTGACGCCTTCGTCACCTGGGGGGCATCCTCATCAAGCTGATGGAGGGCAAGGGTATCCAGCTCCACGGGACCGGCGGCCGGGCCTCGAACCTGCTCCTCGATCCCGCAGGTTCGGCCGCCGAGGGGATGATGGCGGCCACGACCGTGGCAAGGGCCGGGTCGAGTCTTCCCGACGGTGCCTACAGGGATGCCACCTACGCCTGCATCGCGCTCGCTGCACTCGTCCGGGAACTCCTGGTCGCCCACAACCTCGTGCACTCGCGCTTCGGACGCGGCATCCGCGCCCTCGCAGGAAGTGAGAGCGCTGCAGCCTCCAGTGGCGTGCCCGTGCTGCGCCGCAAGCTCACCGTCTTCGCCGTCGCGGGCGCGATGGCGGGGCCCGCAGGCGCGATCGGCGCGTCCTTCACGCCGTATGTCAGCCAGGACAGCTACCCGCCACTGACCTCGTTCGCGTACGTCATCATGGCCGTGGTCGGCGGCCTCGGTTCGCTCTGGGGCGGCATCGTGGGTGCGGTGGCGATCAGCGTCGTGCTGCAGGCGCTGAGCGCGCTCAGCGCAATGCCCAGGCTGCCGCTCACGGCGGGGCCGATTCTGCAGTACGCGGGGTATGGCCTATGTTCTTGCTGCTTCTGCCCGCGGCGTCGTGCCCAGCATCGCCGCGGGCGTGTCCCGGAGCAGCGCGCGCAGTTCGCCGAACTCTTGCACTCGTGTCGCCACAAGCTCGTGGGCGGCTTCGCGCGCTGACCGGCGCCGCGGTGGGCTGTCAGCCGTTCCCGAAGCGGGCGCGCAGGTCGGCCTTGCGAATCTTCCCCGACGCTGTGCGGGGCAGCTCGTCGATGATGACGACGTTCTTGGGTAGCTTGTAGCGCGCGAGCTTGCCGCCGAGGTGGGCGCGTACGGTCTCGGTGTCGAGGTCGACGCCGTCCTTGACCGTGATGACAGCCCAGGGGACCTCGCCCCATTGCTCGTCAGGGATGCCGATGACACCGACGCCGGTCACGCCCTCGATGCTGGAAATGTGGTTCTCGATTTCGGCCGGGTAGATGTTCTCACCGCCCGAGATGATCATGTCCTTCAGTCGGTCTGAGATGTAGAGGTAGCCGTCCCGGTCGAGATAGCCGAGGTCGCCCGAGCGAAACCACCCGTCTGACGTGAATGCCTTCGCCGTCGCGTCGGGCAGATTGAGGTAGCCGGCGAAGACGTTGGGCCCCGATACCTCGATCTCGCCGACAGTTCCGCGGGGAACCATCGCACCGTTCTCGTCGGCGATTCGGATCTCGGTGAAGAAGTGGGGGAGCCCGACGCTACCCTGCTTCGCGCGGGTCATCGTCGGCGAGAGCGATGTAGCTCCTGGCGAGGTCTCGGTCATGCCGTAGCCCTGAGAGAAGGACAGCCCTCGATTCTCATAGGCATCGAGGATGCGGGTGGGCACGGCCGAGCCGCCGCACGTGAGCTTGGCCAGCGACGTCAGATCGGTCGTGTCCCAGTCGGGGTGGTCGGCCATCATCTGGTAGGTCGTCGGAACGCCGCTGAGCATCGTGACGCGGTACTCCTGGACAAGCGCGAGGGCGCGGCCCGGCTCAAATCCCTTCTCGAGCACCATCGTGCCGCCCTTGAGGAGGATAGGCAGGGCTCCCATTCCGAGGGCTGCGACATGGAACAACGGTGAGATCATCAGCGCGACATCCGTCGACACGACGTCATAGTCGACGACGCAGTTGATTGCCGTCCAGATGAGGTTGCCGTGCGTGAGGACCGCGCCCTTGGGTTTTCCGGTCGTGCCCGAGGTGTAGATGATCGCCGCGGGGTCACTATGGCCGACCGCGGCATCCGTGTGGCCGAACGGAGTGCCGCGGAGCAGCGGCGACAGTCCCGGGTGATCAGCTGTGCCTTCACCAGTGGGGATCACGTGGCTGATGTGCGCGGCGGCGATGCCATCGAGGGCCTTCTCGTGCAGGGCGGGGTCGACGATGAGTGCTCGCGCCCCCGAGTCCGTCAGCACGTGGGTCACCTCAGGCGGCGCAAGTCGGGTGTTGACGGGCACGAAGATCGCACCGAGTTGCGCACAGGCGAACATGACTGAGAGGAACTCGGGGCTGTTCTCGCCGAGAAAGGCGACAGCGTCACCGATGCCGATACCGCGGCGCCCCAGCACTGCGGAAATGCGGTCGGTGTCGTCAGCCAAAGCACGGTAGGTCGTGCTCCGGCCGTCGAAGATCAGGGCGGTCTTGTCAGGGGTCTTCTGGCGCCGGGTGGTCATCCATGAGCCCAGTCCGTGGTTGTGCATCGGTGTTCTCTTCTTCGAGGGAGCGGATTCGTCGGTGAACCAGTCGATGCGGAGTCGAGGCGCGCGGCCCCGCCTCCGGTCAGGCGTAGAGGCGCTGCAGGCTGCGCAGCACGACCGCAGGCTTGGTGCCGCCCTCGATCTCGATGGTTCCATCGACGACGAGCTGGATGCCGCCGCCGACCTCGACCACCTCGGCGATCGTCGCGGTGAGTCGGACGCGCGAACCGGCCGGAACGGGCGAGACGAAGCGCACCTTGTCGAGGCCGTAGTTGACCTTTGTGCCGGCGCCCTGCACATCCAACAGATCCACCCACATCGGGATGAACAGCGACAGTGTGAGGAATCCGTGCGCGATCGGGGCGCCGAAGGGTCCCTCCTTCGCGCGCTCGGGGTCGACGTGGATCCACTGGTGGTCGTCGGTGGCATCAGCGAAGGTGTTGATGCGCTCCTGGGTGACCTCGAACCAGTCGGAGTAGCCGAGGTCGGTCCCGACAAGGGTGGGCAGGTCGGCGAAGGCGACGGTGGTCGTCATAATGTCTCCTTGGGTGTGGTGCAGATGGTCACGCGAGGGACGTCAGCCCCAGCAGTCGGGCGGCGTTGGCCTTGAGGATGCCGGGCATCACCTCGGGCTTGAGAGCGGTCTTCTCGGCATCGCTGAGCCAGCGATCTGGAGTCAGCAGCGGGAAGTCGGAGCCGAAGAGGATGCGGTCTTTGAGGTAGGAGTTCGCTGCGCGCACGAGCTGCTCGGGGAAGTACTTCGGACTCCAGCCCGACAGGTCGATCCACGTGTTGTGCTTGTGGGTCGCCACCGAGAGCGCCTCGTCCTGCCACGGTACTGACGGGTGGGCCATGATGATCTGGAGCCCGGGAAAGTCCGCGGCGACCCCGTCGAGCAGCATCGGGTTGGACAGGCCGAGGCGGAAGCCGCGACCCCCCGGCATCCCCGCGCCGATACCGGTCTGGCCGGTGTGGAACAGGGCGACGACGCCGGCATCCTCAAGCGCGGCGTACAGTGGCGCGTATGCGGGCTCGCTTGGGTCGAAGCCCTGGACCGTGGGGTGGAACTTGAAGCCGCGCACACCGTGGTCCTCGATCAGGCGCCGCGCCGTATCCACCGCGGTAGCACCCTTACGGGGGTCAACCGACCCGAACGGGATGAGGACGTCGTTGTTGCGCGCGGCCCCTTCGGCGATCTCGACGCTCGAGATCGGTGGATGCCCGAGGTGGGACTCGGAGTCGACGGTGAACACCACGGCTGCCATCTGGCGCTCGCGGTAGTACTGCGCGATCGAGTCGAGGTCGGGGCGGGGGCCGTCGGTACGGAAGTACTTCGAGGCGGCCTCGGCGAGGTCATCCGGAAGCGACGAGTGTCCGTGCGCGTCGATCTCGATGTGCACATGCACATCGATGGCCCTCAGGGCCTCGACATCGATCGCCGGCTCGTAGCGGGTGGTCACCGCTGCAACTCCTCCGGGAGCGGCGGGAAGGTCTCACCCACGGACTGCAGCTGCCCGTCGAACAGTTCGTGCGCCTCAGCCTGCAGGGCCTCGGTGCTCCACCCGCCCTCGTGGTAGGCCGTCACGACCGGCTCGGGGTGGGACCACAGTTGGATTCGGTCTCCGCCCACGCCGATTGCCTGTCCGGTGATGTGGGCGGCGTCGTCGGAGGCGAGGTAGGCGATCACTCCCGCAACATCCTCGGAAGTTCCGAAGCCGAGGTCGTGCCGGAAGAACGCGGGCATGGTCTCACCGCGCTCGGAAGCCTCGACTGCCGCGGCGAAGTAGGGCACCGTGGCCGTCATGGCAGTGGCGGCCACGGGGATCACGGCGTTGGCGGTGATCCCGGCCTTCTTCAGCTCGAGTGCCCACGTGCGCACCATGCCGACGATTCCGGCCTTGGCGGCGGCGTAGTTGGTCTGCCCGAAGTTGCCGCGCTGGCCGGTGGGGGAACCGATGCAGATGATGCGGCCGGGCTTGCCGGCCTCACGCAGGTGCGTGGCCACTTCGCGCACGCACGTGAAGGTGCCGCGCAGGTGGACGCCGATGACGGTGTCGAAGTCCTCGTCGGTCATCTTCCACAGGGTCTTGTCGCGCAGCACGCCGGCATTGGTGACGAGGATGTCGACACCGCCGAAGCTATCCAGCGCGGCGGCGAGCAGCTTCTGCGCGGTCTCGGTGGGTCCGACGGGAGCAACGACAGCCGTAGCCCGGCCGCCCTCGGCCTCGATCGTGGCGACAGCGTCAGCAGCAGTCTGCTCATCGACGTCGTTGATCACGACAGCCGCTCCCTGCCGGGCGAGCTCCTGAGCGTAGGCAAGGCCGAGGCCCCTGCCCGACCCGGTGACGATGGCGACTTTGCCCTGCAGCGACATGGCGCTCCCTTTGCTTCTCGAGGCACTCCGGCCGTGGCCGACTGCGCCTAGTCAATCCGATTTCATTGCAATAGTCAACGATTGATGTTTGCCAGCGTGAGGCTGGCGAGGTTCAGCGCTCGCGCGTGAGGCGGCGACCGATGATCTCTTTCATGATCTCGGTGGTCCCGCCGTAGATCGTCGCGACGCGGGAGTCCAGGTAGTCGCGGGCGACGGGGTACTCGCGGGTGTAGCCGTACCCCCCGTGGAGCTGAAGAGCGCGGGAGATGACCTCCTGGTGAAGTTCAGTCACCCACCACTTGGCCATCGCAGCAGTCACTTCATCGAGCTGGCCGTGGGCCGCGTCAAGGATGCAGCGGTCGACGAACACCTGCGCGACTTCGATCTGCGTCGCAAGCTCTGCCAGGTAGAAGCGGTTGGCCTGGAAGTCCGCGATCCGCTGACCGAACGCCGTCCGCTGCGTCGCGTACTCAAGGGCCTGCTCGAAGGTCGCGCGCATCCGTGCCATCGACGTCACTGCGATGTGCAAGCGCTCGATCGGCAGATTGTGGCGCAGCTGCATCCACCCGTCGCCGGGCTTTCCGAGCACGTTCTCAGCGGGCACTCGCACCTCAGCGAACGAGAGCTCGGCGGTGTCTTGTGCGCCGAGGCCGATCTTCTTCAGAGGGCCGCTGCGGGTGAAGCCGGGCATGCCCTCCTCCACGACCAGAAGGCTGAATCCGGCGCGACCGGCATCGGGATCCGTGCGTGCAACCACGATCACGAAATCTGCCAGGAGCCCGTTGGAGATGAAGGTCTTGGAACCGGTGAGGATGAAATCGTCGCCGTCGGCTCGCGCCGTCGTTGAAATGGATGCGAGATCTGACCCCGTTCCCGGCTCGGTCATCGCGATGGCACCGATCTGCTCGCCCGCGACCAGCGGGGTTAGCCAGCGGTCTTGTTGCTGCTCCGAGCCGAATGCGATCAGGTAGGGAGCGATGAGGTCGTTGATGCCGCACAGCGACATCGAGACCGCTGTCGCGCCGGCGGAGGCGAGCTCCTCGATCATGATCGCGTTATAGCGGAAGTCGTCGACGTCTCCGCCTCCGGTGCGAGCGGGTGCCGAGATGCCGAGCAGTCCGGTCTCGCCAGCCTTCGCGAAGAGGCTTCGATCGACGCGCCCGGCTTCGGTCCAGGCATCCAGGTGCGGAGATACCTCGCGCTGCACGAAGCGACGCACGGTGTCCCGGAAGTCGTCGTGGGATTCGTCGAAGATTGTGCGGGGCACTGCGACGCTGCTCATGATGAGGATTGTGTCGGGCTTCACCAATAATTGTCAAGTTCAACGATTGTGTTCCGCAGCAAATGGTTAGAATGGCGGCGTGTCCACAGCAAACGACCAGCAGCGGCCGGTCGAGAACTCCGTTCGGTCTGAGCGGTTGTGGCGAACTACGGTCGGCGATGACCTTGCCTTTCTTCTCGCGCGTGCCAACGCGGTCTCGGTTTCACGGGTCAATAGCGCGTTGCAGGCGGTAGAACTTCGCGTTCGCGGCTATTCGGTGCTCTCGATCGCGGCCAACGATGCTCGTCCCTCTCAGCGGGAGTTGTCCGAGTTCCTTCGCCTGGACCCGAGCCAGATTGTTGCGCTGATCGATGAGCTTCAGGCGCGGGGGCTCGTCGAGAGGGAACCCGATCCGAACGACCGTCGAGCCAACGTGGTGGTGGCGACGTCTGCCGGGCGCGAGCTGCTCGTCCAGGCGCGTGAACTTGCGAGGCAGGCGGAGGACGAGATGTTCGCTGCGCTACCGGCGCCCGAGCGTGACGCGCTCGCACACGCGTTGAGGGTGATGGCAGGCGCAATTCCGGGTACAGAGGTGTGCTGAACCTCTGGCCGCCGCCTCACTCCTTTTACGCGAACGCCCAGCCCGTGTAGGCCTCCGCGAGGTAGGTCTGGCCCGCTTCGGACTCGACGACCGAACGCAGCTCGCCGATCTGGCGACGGCGATCGAAGTCGGATGCCTCGGGGGTCAGGTGCAGCATGCTCGTCATCCACCACGAGAAGTGCTGCGCTTTCCAGATGCGCTGCAGGGCCGTCTCGGCGTAGGAGTCCAGCAGTCGCTCGTCGCCCTCGTTCAGCAGCGCGCCGAGCGCGCGGTCGAGCAACACGACGTCGGCCACGGCGAGGTTCATACCCTTGGCGCCCGTCGGGGGAACGGTGTGGGCGGCATCCCCGACGAGGGCGGCGCGTCCGCGTCGCAACTCATACGAAACGAAGCTGCGGAACCTCAGCACGTCGCGCTGGAAGATCGGTCCCTCTTGCAGCGTCGTGCCGGGAACGCACGATTGCAGGGTCTCCCAGATCTCGGCCTCGCTCATGACGGTGGGGTCGGTTTCGGGATCGCACTGGAAGTACATGCGCTGCACGGTGGCGCTGCGCTGGCTGATGAGCGCGAAGCCGTTGGGGGAGTTGCTGTAGATCAGCTCCTCGGAGCTCGGCGGCGCTTCGCACAGGATGCCGAACCAGGCGAAGGGGTACTCGCGGAAGTACCCACCTGTCGACGATCCCGTGACGGCGGCGCGCACCAGGCTACGGGAGCCATCGCCGCCGACGATGAAGTCGGCCTCGATTTCGAGCGGCGAGCCGTCAGGGTTCGTCGCAAACACACGGGGCCGATCGGTCTCAATGTCCTCGACGCGGTCGACGGTGACACCGAACCGCAGGTCCTGCCCCGCTGCCAGGCGCACAGCGATCATGTCGATGAGGGCCTCGTGCTGCGGGAAGAGCCAGACGCTGCGGCCCGTGAGTGCCGGGAAGTCGATGCGGTGGCCCTCGCCCTGGAAGCGCAGCTCGATGCCGTCGTGGCGCTGACCCACCGTCTTCACGCGCGGTGAAGCGCCGGTCTCGTCGAGCAGCTGCACGGTGGGGTACTCGAGGATGCCGGCGCGGATCGTCTTCTCGATCTCTTCGCGCGAGCGCTGGTCGAGCACGATCGATTCGATGCCTCGGGCGGCGAGGAGGTGTGAGAGCAGCAGGCCGGCGGGGCCGGCGCCGACGATGGCTACCTGAGTGCGGATGGTTGACATGGCGTCTCCTTCGACGGATGCGGGTCTTCGCCGAGTCTGCCTCAAGCCGTCAGGAGTGGCCCAAAGATTCCCATTGAACGGGAGTGCGGGTATCAGAGACGCTGCCGTCGAAGATCGCTCTCGATCCCCGCGACGGCGCTGCGCAGCGCGGCAACCGACGGTGTCGGATCAGCATCGCGGGGAAGCACGACAGATAACGCGGCGACGACCTCGCCCTCGTGGCGAAGCGGCACTGCCACACCCGTGGAGACGGACTGGATCGAGCCGGGAGCGATAGCGACGCCGTCACGCCGGATCGCCGCTATGGCGCGCTCCAGCGTCCGCGGATCGGTGATGGTTTCGCGTGAGACCGCGCGCAACGGACTGCCCAGGACGCTCGCGCGAACCGCTGCGGGTGCATAGGCGAGCAGCACGAGGCCCGACGAGGAGGCGTGCAGCGGAAGCCTGCCGGCGATGCGGGTGATGTTGGCACCGGCATCCGGATGCGAGAGGCGTTCGATGAAGAGTGCCTCATCCTTTTCTCGGACGGCGAGCTGCGTGTGCTCGCGGATCGTGGCTTGCACCGTCTCCATGTGGGGGAGGGCCGCGGTGCGCAGGCGCAGCGCCGAGGATCCGCGCAGGGCCAGCTCCCACAGGCGCATACCGAGGCGCACCTGTGCGTCCTCGTCGCGATCGAGCAGACCTGCCGAGACCAGGTCATCGACAATGCGATGCGCGCTGGATGACGGGAGCCCGGACCGCCGCCCGATCTCGGATGCCGACTGCACCGTCCGCTCGGAGGTGAACGTCTCCAGAACACGCACAATGCGCTCGGTCATCGAGTCACCGGTGGGCGAATTCGCCATGCCGACAGCTTGGCATGCGCCGTTCGGTCGCGCAGCGGTCGAGTCATCCCTACGGATCTGCAGAGCCCTCTCTCGGTCCGCAGGGCGACGGGCGTGGCTAGGCTCGAGGTATGAGCCGCGCAGCGATGTACAACGAAGTCGGGGGACCGGAAGTCCTGTTCGTCACCGAGGCCGAGGAGCCCTCCCCGGGCGCACGGAAGGTGCTGGTCGCCGTTCAAGCTGCCGGGCTGAACCCCTACGATGCCAAGGCTCGTGGCGGACTCATTCCGTCGGATGCCCCGTTCCCGCGACGGATCGGTGGAGACTTCGCCGGCTCAGTCCTTGCAGCCGGTGAGGGGGCTGCCTACCCGGATGGCACGCCGGTTGCTGTCGGGGATGCCGTCATGGGTCGCGCTGCGGGTGCGATCGCCGAGCAGGTGATCGCGAATGCCGCAGAGATCGCACGGCGGCCGGAGGGGCTCGCGGTCGAGGTGGCGGGTGGCCTGCATGTTGCCGGTCTCACGGCGGTTTCGTGTCTGGCTACGGTGCCGGTCGGCGAGGACGATGTCGTGCTGGTGGGCGGCGCGAGCGGCGCTGTCGGTCTCGTGGCGTCGCAGCTTGCGATCGCCCGCGGCGCGCGGGTGATCGGTTCGGCATCCGTGGCCAACCACGACTTCTTGCGGTCGCTCGGGATCGAGCCGGTTGAGTACGGCGAGGGGCTCGCCGAGCGAGTGCGCCATCTCGGCGAGATCACCGCGGTCATGGACTGCCACGGCCGCGACGCACTGGATGCGGGAATCGAACTTGGCGTCTCGGTCGACCGCATGGTCGCGATCGCCGCCTACGCGGCCCTCGATGAGCTGGGAGTGCACAACGTCGAGCGTGCAGCCCGCACGCCCGAGAACCTGAGGGCCCTCGGCGAAGACATTGCCGCCGGCAGAATCGTCTTCCCCGTCGTGGCGACCTACCCGCTCGATGAGGTGGTGGCAGCGTTCCAGGCGCTCGAGTCCTCGCACGAACCGGGCAAGATCGTCATCCTTCCCTGACGACGAACCTCAGGCGCGCCAGACCGTCTTCAGGTTCATGAACTCACGGATGCCGGCAGCGGCAAGCTCTCGCCCGACGCCAGAGTTCTTGATGCCCCCGAACGGCAATTCCGGGTGCGAGACGGTCATGCCGTTGACGAACACGGCGCCGGCTTCGAGGCGGTCGATGAACCACTCGATCTCGTCGTCGTCGGTGCTCCACAGCGAGGAGGACAGCCCGAACGTCGTCGCGTTGGCGATTTCGACGGCCTCCTCACGGGAGTCGACGCGAAACACCGTGGCCACCGGGCCGAAGGCCTCCTCCTGGAACAGGCGCATATCCCGCGTGACACCGGCGAGGACCGTCGGCGGGTAGAACCAGCCCGGTCGGTCGGGGACCGAGCCGCCGGTCAACGCCTCGGCGCCGTGCGAGAGGGCATCATCGACGAGCTCAGCGAGTTCGTCCCGGCCGCTCTCGGTCGCAACGGGGCCCACGTCGGTGCCCTCGTCGAGGGGGTCGCCAACGCGCAGCGCTGCGGTCTTCTCCACGAACCGTGCCACGAAATCGTCGTAGACGTCGGTGTGGACGATGAACCGCTTGGCAGCGATGCAGGACTGTCCGTTGTTCTGGTTGCGCGCGGTCACCGCGACCGATGCCGCGGCCTCGAGATCCGCTGTCGGCATCACGACGAACGGATCCGAGCCGCCGAGCTCGAGCACGACGTGCTTGACCTCGCTGCCCGCGATCGACGCCAGAGAGCGGCCCGCAGGTTCTGATCCGGTGAGGGTGGCCGCGACCACCCGGGAGTCGCGCAGGACCCGCTCTACTCCGGATGCCGGGATGAGCAGCGTGTGGAACGAGCCGACGGGGAACCCGGCGCGCTCGAACAGGGTGTCGAGGTAGAGCGCCGAGCGGGGAACGTTCGAAGCGTGCTTGAGTAGCCCCGTATTGCCGGCCATGAGTGCCGGGGCGGCAAAGCGCATGACCTGCCACAGCGGATAGTTCCACGGCATGACGGCGAGCACGATGCCCAGCGGCGCCCAGCGGGTTCCGGCCGCGGACGCCTTCACCGAGGACGGGTCAGCGAGCGTCTCGGCTGCGAGGAAGTCCTCGGCGTTGTCGGCGTAGAACCGGCATCCCCGAGCGCACTTGAGTACCTCTGCGCGAGACTGGGCGAGGGGACGCCCCATCTCGATCGTGATGGTGCGCGCCATCTCGTCGGCATCAGCCTCCAGCAGTTCGGCGGCGCGGCGCATCCATCCTGCGCGCTCAGCGAACGTCGTGTCGCGCAGGGCGACGAACGCCGACTGTGCGGCAGCAATGCGGCGCTCGACCTCGGCCTCATCGTGAGGCTCGAAGGTTTCGATGACTTCGCCGGTCGCAGGATTTGTCACTGCAATGGCCATGAGCTGCCTCTTCCTCGAGATAGGGGACTCCGCGAGCCTATCCGGCGCTTCGGTGTCGCGACAATGTGCCCCGTGGGGCCGAACGGTCAGAAGACGATGGTGTGGTTTCCGTGACGGATGACGCGATCCTGCGCGTGCCAGAGCACGGCGCGCGAGAGCACGGCGCGTTCGACGTCTGCGCCGCGTCGCTCCAGGTCGGCGGCGGTTTGCGCGTGCGTGACCCGCACGATGTCTTGCTCGATGATCGGTCCCTCGTCGAGGTCGGTCGTCACGTAGTGCGACGTCGCCCCGATGAGCTTCACTCCCCGGGCTTTGGCCTGGCGGTACGGCTGTGCACCGATGAAGGCTGGGAGGAACGAGTGGTGGATGTTGATCACGGGGACGCCCACGCGCTCGAGGAACTCGCCGCTGAGGATCTGCATGTAGCGCGCCAGGACGACGAAGTCGGCATCCGCGTCCGCCAGCACCTCGAGGATGCGCGCTTCGCTGGCGCTCTTGTCGGGTCCGGCGACCGAGGGCACGTGCAGGAACGGGATGCCGAACCCCTCGACATCAGCCGCGGCATCCGTGTGGTTCGAGATGACAACGGGGATCTCCACCGGCAGCTCACCCCGGCGGTGCCGCCACAGCAGGTCGAGCAGGCAGTGGTCCTGCTTCGAGGCGAGGATCGCCATCCGCTTCGGGACCGACTGATCGGTGATCGACCAGCGAAGATCGAACCCGGCGCCGAGAGTCTCGTCGAGGTCCGCTTCGATCGCGGGCAGTGCCTCGCGCAGGCCGGGCCGGTGGAAGACGACGCGCTGGAAGTAGGCGCCGCCGGCAGGGTTGTCGGAGTACTGATCGAACTGCACGATGTTCGCGCCCTGCCGCGTGATCAGAGCCGAGACCGCCGCAACGATGCCGGGGGAGTCCGTGCCGTGGACGATGAGGCACGCGTGATCGAGGGGAAGCTGGGCTGCGGGCATGGATCGATTCTGCCGTGTTGGTCCCCCCCCCCCCACGTCGTTCGGTCGCGCCGTGCTGTGGGTGCGGGCTGCCACACCCACAGCACGGCGCGACCGAACTGCTCAGCAGCCGCCGATCGTGCTGGACTCAGCGCACGCCCTTCATCAGCTTCAGGACGGGCTTCACGGCCAGCAGCAGCGCGACGCCCAAGACGATCGCGGCGATCCCGAGGCTCGAGAAGTACGGCACCTCGTTGCGTGGGTCGTAGAACTGCGCGAGCCAGCCCGCGATCGCGGTCCCCAGCGCGACCGACAGGAAGAAGAGGGCCACCATCTGCGTGCGGAAGGCACTGGGAGCGAGTTTGGTCGTGATCGACAACCCGATCGGCGAGAGCAGGAGCTCGGCGACGGTGAACACGAACAGGATGCCGACGATCGCGAGGAGCGGCGTCGTGTTCTCGCCGCCTCCCGCCCAGGGCAGGAACAGCAGGAACGCGGCGCCCATGATGATGGCCGCGAGCCCGAACTTCACGGGCGTCGACGGTTGGCGGGTGCCGAGCTTGGTCCACAGAGCTGCGAAAACCCCCGAGAGGATGATGATGAAGATCGGGTTGATCGACTGCACCCACGGCACCGGCATCTCCCACCCGAACAGGTCGCGGTTCAGGCGCTTGTCGGAATAGACCGTCATGACCGTGAACTGCTGCTGGTAGAGCGACCAGAACCCGACGCTCACGATGAACAACGGGATGAAGGCGACCACCCGTGAACGTTCGAGCGCTGTCACCTTGCGCGAGCTCAGGATCACGACGAAGTACGCGATCGTCGCCGCGAGGGAGACGAGGATGACGATATCGGCAAGGTTGTCTGCTCGGATGACCCGCGCGAACATCAGGATCGCGACGACGATGACTGCGCCCACAGCAACGCCGATCATGAGGGCGTAGCGATTGCGGGGCAGCGGGTTGTGCACGACGGATGCCTCTGCCGGGATCCGTTTGCGACCGAGGGTGTACTGGACGAGACCGATCGCCATCCCCACAGCCGCGAGGCCGAAGCCCCAGTGGAAACCGGCAGTGGACTGGAGCAGGCCCGTCAGGAGCGGGCCGAGGAAGGCGCCGAGGTTGATGCCGAGGTAGAAGAGCGAGAAGCCGGCATCCCGGCGCGGGTCGTCCTCCGTGTAGAGCGTGCCCACGACGGAGGTCGCGTTGGCCTTGAGGCCTCCCGATCCGACGGCGACCAGCACCAGTCCGACGCCCACGCCGAGCAGTCCCGGCAGCAGCGCAAGGGCGATGTGGCCAAGCATGATGACCACGGCGCTGTAGAACAGCACGCGCTCCGAGCCGAGTATCCGGTCGGCGATCCACGCGCCGAGGATCGTCGAGAGATAGACGGCGCCGCCGTACGCGCCGACGATCCCGGTCGCGATCCCCTCGTCGATCCCGAGTCCACCCTGCGCGGCCGAGTAGTAGAGGTAGATCAGCAGGATGCCCTGCATGCCGTAGAAGCTGAAGCGCTCCCACATCTCGACACCGAAGATCGTGGCGAGGGCCCGGGGCTGGCCGAAGAAGCGGGTGTCGGTGGGCGTCGTGGCCTCGGGCGTCGGTGCCGTCATGGGCCTCAGGCTAGCGCCTGCTCCCGGTACAGGTCAGTTCGGTCGCGTCGTGCTGCGGGTGCGCGCAGCCTTCGCCCGCAAAACGGCGCGACTGAACTGAGAGCTCTTCGTTTCGGTCGCGTCGTGCTGCGGGTGCGCGCAACCGTCGCCCTCATGACGGCGCGACCGAACCGATCACGCGCCGATCGTCTCGCGCAGCCCGGAGTGGACGGCATCCAGCCACGCCCCGACGTTGCGCCGCGCCTCGGGCGTGTCGGGGTAGCGGCACCGCAGGTGCAGGCCGTCCTCGTTTGCGATGAACCAGATCATGACGCCGTCGGTGCGGACGACCGCAGAGACGTACTGGATGTCGCGGAGCCTGCCCGGCGCGATCGGGAGCCGCCCGGTGTCGAGCCACGAGACCGCGAACATCCCGGGGGTTGCCGGCATGCCGCCGTACGGACCGAGAATCGGGCCGAGTGGATGCGAGCCGAGGCCGATCGCTTCCTTCACGGCGTGGGCGCACGCCTGCGGCGAAGGATCGGATGACTCGATCACCGCGTTCGTGATGAACCAGCCGACCGAATCGTGCCACTGCGGGTCGTGCCGGCTATGGACCGGGAACACAGCTCGCAGCGGTTGGTCGCCCATCGCCAGGCTCACGCGTGTCATGACGGACACCGCGATGGCGATCGCTCTGACCCCCGCGGCTGCAGCGCGTTCACAGAAGGCCTCGAACTCGGCGCCGTCGAACACGTCGCGCACATCGACGATCTCGGATCGCGCAGCGGCGACATCGCCCAGGGTCAGGGGGAACAGCGGCATCTGACCGCCCTCGGCGTCGAGGATCTCGGCCCAGCGCGTCGTGATGCCTCCCGGTGCCGGCGGTCGAGCTGCAAGCTCCGCGGAGTGGTCGGCGAATGCTCGCGCTGCCGGCAGCGTCGCACCCGGTGCGCGGTCCTCCCGCTCGTCGTCGACGACCTCGGCGAGGTCCCGGGCGAGCACGAGCAGAGACCACATGTCGACGTGAGCGTGGTCGGAGGCGATCACGATCGTCGGGTCGGCCCCGCCGCCGGGTTCGATCAGGCACAGCCGATGGGATGGGGTGGCAAAGGGGCGGCATCCGTCGTCGAGCACCTCGCGCAGCACCTCGCGCGTCAGCCGCTCGGGAGGCGCCGGATGCGTCACCCATCGCCCGACGCCCAGTCGCGCCGGTCGCACCTGCACAGCTCCGTCCTCGTCGCGGTCGAACACGGTGCTCAGGGTGCCGTGCCGGTCGACGACAGCGGCCCACGCGTCAGCGATCTCGTCGGGCGCCGCCGGTGTGCGCAGGCGAAACGAGATTGCCATCCACGATCCGGGTCGATCACCCTCGCCAACGTGCCGACCCTGGTCGAACGACAGGGTCAACGGCTCCGCGTCCGGCAGGGCCTCGGCGGGAAATACGAGGCTGCGGACTCGGCCTGGGGGCAGCGTCATTCGGGCGACGTTCGTCAAGCGCATCGCGCGTAGTCTAGGCGGCAACCGTTTCGCACAGAGGACGCCCGGGAGGGCACGTGAGCACGCTGCGGATTCGAGGCGCCACACTCGACTTCGATGTGACCGGTGATGACGGTCCGCTGGTCGTCCAGCTGCACGGGCTGATGTCCAGCCGCAGTCGCGACAGCCACCTCGGACTCGACCTCGGCCGGGCGCTTCGGGGTCACCGCATCCTTCGGCTCGACGCGCGCGGTCACGGCGGCTCGACGGGTACCGATGACCCCATCGACTACCGGTGGGACAACCTCGCCGACGACCTTCTGGCTGTGCTCGATGCCGTCGCTCCCGGTGAAGCGGTCCACGGTGTGGGCCCGTCGATGGGAACGGGCACGATGCTTCATGCCGCGCTCAAGGATCCGGTGCGCTTCGCCAGCTTGACCCTCATGGTTCCTCCCACCGCGTGGGGCACACGCCGGGCTCAGGCCGAGGTGTACCGCACGAACGCTGATCTCATCGAGCGGCATGGTGTCGAGGCCTTCGTGAAGCTCGGCTCCACCACGCCCGTTCCGCCGGCCCTCGCGGATGCCCCCGAGTCGCTCCCCGCAGTCGATGAGTCGCTCCTGCCGACGGTGCTCCGGGGAGCCGCGACAGCTGACCTGCCGCCGAAAGACGAGCTCACCCGCATCGACGTGCCGACGCTGATCCTGGCGTGGACCGGAGACCCGACCCATCCGCTTCGCACGGCGAGCCGCCTCAACGAGCTCATGCCGAACAGCCGCCTCATCGTGGCCCGCACGCCCTACGGGGTCATGGCCTGGCCGGGACTGTTCGCAGAACACGTCATCACGGCGGGTGTCGAACTCACCCCGACCGGCTCGATCCCCGTTGTGCCCACATCGAGGGCCTCGTGAGCGACGCCGCATCGCCCCAGCTCAGCATCCGCGAGCTCGACACGGTCGCCCAGGTGTTCGAGGCGTCGGCCGTGCTTTCGCAGGTGTGGGGAGGGGATCGCACGGGAATGCCGCCGAACCTGTTGCGTGCCCTCGCTCACTCGGGCAACTACGCTGTGGGGCTCTTCGAGGGCGAGCACATGGTGGGGGCATCCGTGGCCTTCTTCGCCGAACCCGATGCCCGGTCGATGCACTCGCACATCACCGGCGTGCTGCCGAGTGCGCAGGGGCAGGGGTTCGGTCGGATGCTCAAGCAGCACCAGCGGGAGTGGGGGTTGCGTCGCGGCATCGGGCATGTCACCTGGACCTTCGATCCGCTTGTGTCGCGCAACGCCCATTTCAATCTCGCCGTCCTGGGCGCCCGTGTGACGGAGTACCTCGTGGACCACTACGGCGCAATGGATGACGGGGTGAACCGCGGCGACGAGTCGGATCGGCTGATGGTGTCGTGGGCTCTGGCGGCGCCGCCGGTTCCTACGCCGCCGGATGCCGAGGTTCGGGCATCCGTGGCCATTCCCCGCGACATCGAGTCGCTGCGGCGGCGCGAACCCGACGCTGCAGCCGTCGAGCGGCGACGCGTGCGCGACGCACTGATGACGCACCTCGCCGCGGGACGACGCATCGGCGGCTTCGACGAGCGCCGTGGGTACCTCATCGTCGACGCCTAAGGTCCGCCGCCGCCGCCGCCGCCGCCGCGCCGCCGCGTCGGCTCGGTCGCGCCTTGTTGCGGGTCGCGGACAGGGGTGCCCGCACGACGGCGCGACTGAGCGTGATGCCCTGAATTTCGGTCGCGCCTTGTAGCGGGTCGCCCCAGGGATGAGCCGCACAGGGGCGCGACTGAGCAGGCGCAGCGGGTCCAGGGATAGCCTGGCCGCATGCCCATCGCACAGCCCGCCCCGAAGGTCGCGCTCGAGGGGATCGAGCTGCGTGTGCTGCACCTGCCGCTCGTGTCGCCGTTCACGACATCCTTCGGCACCGAGGCGGTACGCGAGGTCATCGTCGTGCGTGCGCTCACCTCGGACGCAGACGGCTGGGGTGAGATCGTCACGCAGGAGTCGCCGCTGTACTCGAGTGAGTACACGCAAGGGGCGTGGGACGTCGCGCTGCGCTTCCTGATTCCCGCGCTGTTGGATCGGCACACTCTCGCCCCCGAAGAGGTCGCCTCCGTCTTGGAGCCCTTCGTCGGGCATCGGATGTCCAAAGCGGGGCTCAAGCTCGCGATCCTCGACGCGTCACTTCGGTCGGCAGGCATCCCCCTCGGAGCGCACTTGGGAGCCGTACGCGATCGGGTGCCCTCGGGCGTGAGCGTCGGCATCCAGCGAGATCCTTCCGCTCTGGTCGATGCCGTCCGCGGATACCTCGACGAGGGCTACGTGCGTATCAAGATCAAGATCAAGCCGGGTCGTGACATCGCCGACACAGCGGCGGTTCGGGATGCCTTCGGTGATATCCCGCTGCAGGTCGACGCGAACTCCGCCTACACCCTCGCCGACGCCGACACCCTCGCCGAACTCGACAGGTTCGGTCTGCTGCTGATAGAGCAGCCCCTGCAGGAGGACGACCTCGTCGATCATGCGAGCCTCGCCCAGCGCCTGCGAACCCCCGTGTGTCTGGACGAATCGATCGTGTCGTCGAAGGCCGCTGCCGACGCGCTCACCCTCGGCTCGGCATCCGTCATCAACATCAAGGCGGGGCGCGTGGGCGGCTACCTCGAGGCCGTCCGCATCCACGACCTGTGCCGAGCGGCCGGGATTCCGGTCTGGTGCGGCGGGATGCTCGAGACGGGGATCGGTCGCGCCGCCAACGCCGCACTTGCCGCCCTCCCTGGATTCACGCTGCCTGGCGACGTCTCGGCATCCTCCCGGTTCTACGACCGCGACATCGTCACCGAGCCCGCTGTGCTCGAGGACGGGCATGTCCGGGTGCCCACCGGAGCCGGGCTGGGCGTCGAGATCGACCCTGTCGCGCTGGAGGACATGACTGTGGCCCGCGAGGTACTCCGCCGGTGACCGGCCCGGCCGCCAGCATGGGGCACCGGCATCTCGTCGGCGCCGTGATGCTGGGTGCCGCACTGGTCTCGGGGTTGGCCGCGTGTGCGTCGGCATCCCCCACCGAGGATCTTCCCGAAGGGGTGAGCGTGCGGCTCGTGCAGCAGCGGTCGGATGTCGCGCTGCATCAGGCCCAGGTCGAGATCACCAACGGGGCTGAGGCGATGCTGAGCGTCGAGGCCCTTTCTGTCATTGACTCGCGTTTTGAGGCGGATGCCGGCCGTGTGCTCCAGCGGACCAGCGTTATCGCCCCCGGCAGCACTGTCGGCATTCGTATCCAGCTCCCAGGTCCAGCCTGCGATGAGCCCGACGACGGGGCGTCGACGGTGGAGTTCTCGTGGCGCATCGACGATCGCGCGGGAGTCGCGCGGGCAGACCTTCCCGACGCACTCGATTTCCTGCCGGCAATGCACGCGCGCGAATGCGTCGCCGAGGCGCTCGCAGACGCCGCGACGGTCTCGTTCACACACTTCGCGGCCGGCGCGGGCGGAGGTGTCGGCATCATCACCCTCGCGGCTCTTCCGACCGGAGCCGGCGGTGCCACGATCGACGCGCTACGGCCGACCAACCTCCTCGGTTTCGGTGATGCGGGCACAGCACCGGATGCTGCACTGCCGCTGCAGATTCAGCTCGCTACCGGCGACGCCGCCCCGCGCGAGATCGCCATCGTGCTCGAACCGTTCCGCTGCGACGCCCATGCGGTGCAGGAAGACAAGCGCGGCACGATCTTCACGGTGGACGTGACAGTCGGGGGTGAGGCCGGCCAGATCGAACTGGCGGCATCGCCCGACATGCGCGCCGAGATTCTGGGCGCCGTCGCCGAGTACTGCGGGTTCGGGTCCTAGACTCCGCGCGATGTCACCGCGTGGCTCTAGCGTTGGGCTCATGCGCTCTCTTGGTGTCGTGTTCGAACCCGCCTTTCCGCCAGAACGCCTCAGGGAGGTAGCCCAGTCGGTCGAGGACGCGGGAGTTCCCGAGCTCTGGCTGTGGGAGGACTGCTTCCGAGAGTCCGGTATCGCCTCGGCCGCCGTCGCGCTCGCCGCAACGACAGAGCTCACCGTGGGCATCGGGGTGCTGCCCATGCCGCTTCGAAACGTCGCGCTCACTGCCATGGAGCTGGCCACCCTCTCGAGACTGTTTCCGGGGCGCATCGTCGGCGGCGTCGGCCACGGGGTGCAGAGCTGGATGGCGCAGGTCGGCGCGCGGCACGCATCCCCTCTCACTCTGATGGCGGAGTATCTCCCGACGCTGCGAGCCCTGCTCGCTGGGGAGCGCGTCACCATCGACGGGCGCTACGTCCACCTCGACGATGTGGCCCTCGACTGGCCGCCGACCGTCGCCGTTCCCGTGTTCGCGGCCGCAGAAGGACCCAAGACGCTCGACAGTTCTGGCGCCCTGGCGGATGGCACGATCATTCCCTCGGGCTGGAGTCCGACTCGGCTGCGCGAGGCGGCCATCCGGGTGCGGGCGGCGGCGGACGTGCGCGCTGGCGATCATTGCGTCGCGGTGTACCTTCTCACCCGGTTCACCGAGGATTCTGCGGCCTCTGGCGAGCCAACCGGGCGGGAGCGTGTCTTCGGCGATGTTTCGGTCGTCGCCGAGACCGTCGAGGCATTCTTCGCCGCGGGTGCCACCACCGTGGTGCTCCAGCCCTCGGCCGATGACGACGATCTCATCGGGTTCTCGCAGCGCTCCGGCGAGGTCGCCCGGATGCTGGGCATCGCGCGGTCTGCGACTGGCTTCGGATCCCCGTGAGCACGACACTTGCGGGGCGCTGAGCGGGTCGCCACACTCAGAGGTGGGAGTCGCTGCACGTCGGTCTCGGCGTCGGCGCGCGCTCCCGGGGAGGAAAAACCAATGAAGACCCGAATCGTCGCTGCCGCGCTCATGCTGAGCGTCGGAGCCATCGCCCTCACCGGCTGCGTGAACCCGGTCGAGCAGCTCATCAACAACACGGTCGAGGACGCCATCGAAGGCGCCACCGGCGTCGATGTGGATGCCGGCAACGGCGCGAGCGTGCCGGAGGGCTTCCCCTCCGATATCCCGCTTCCCTCCGGATCGCCGCTGGTCGCGCTTGCGGTCGACGGTGGCTACACGGTCACCTACACCCTGCCGAGTGTCGCCGACGGTGAGGGCATCATCGAGCAGCTGAAGTCCCAGTACACGACAGACTCAGAGTCCGACTTCGGCGGGATGAAGATCTGGTCGTTCACCGGTTCGGACTACACCGTCGGCGTCACTCTGCTCGAGCAGGAAGACGGCACAGCGCAGCTGCTCTACGTCGTCGCGCCGATCACGCAGTAGCAACGGGTCGCGTACGACACGCGGCCACGGGGTCTCGGCGGATAGAATCGACGGATGTCGCGGCATCCGCGATACCCTCGCGCGCAGCGCATCCCCGACCCAGGAGTTCCTCCGTGGCCGAGCAGTCCCGCCTCGATAAAGTGATCGCCCTCGCCCGCCACCGCGGGTTCGTCTTCCAAGCCGGCGAGATCTACGGGGGCTCCCGCTCCGCCTGGGACTATGGGCCCCTCGGCACCGAACTCAAGGAGAACATCCGTCGCCAGTGGTGGCAGACCTTCGTTCGTGGCCGTGGTGACATGGTGGGCCTGGATTCCTCGATCATCCTGCCCAAGCGCGTCTGGGAGGCATCCGGGCACGTCGCAACCTTCACCGACCCGCTTGTCGAGTGCCTGCAGTGCCACAAGCGGTTCCGCGCCGACAACCTCATCGAGGACTTCGAGGCGCGCAAGGGCCGCACAGCTGAGAACGGCCTCGCCGACGTGCCGTGCCCCAACTGCGGCACGAAGGGGCAGTACACCGAGCCCCGCGCGTTCTCCGGTCTCGTCAAGACCTATCTGGGTGTCGTCGACGACGAGTCGGGTCTGTACTACCTTCGCCCCGAAACCGCGCAGGGCATCTTCGTGAACTTCACCAACGTGCTAACCGCGAGCCGCAAGAAGCCGCCGTTCGGGATCGGTCAGGTCGGCAAGGCCTTCCGCAACGAGATCACTCCGGGGAACTTCATCTTCCGTACCCGCGAGTTCGAACAGATGGAGATCGAGTACTTCACGCCTCCCGCCGACGCGCCCGAGTGGTTCGATCACTGGGTCGAAGCCTGCTGGAGCTGGTTCACCGACCTTGGCATCGACCCCGACAACATGCGGCGCTTCGATGTTCCCGAAGAGGACCGCGCGCACTATTCGGCCGGCACGATCGATGTCGAGTACCGCTTCGGGTTCCCCGGTAAGGAGTGGGGCGAGCTCATGGGGGTCGCCAACCGGACCGACTATGACCTGAAGAGCCACGCCGAGGCATCCGGGCAGAGCCTGACCTACTTCGACCAGGCCTCTGGTGAGAAGTACACCCCGTTTGTCATCGAGCCCTCGTTCGGTTTGACCCGCGCCATGATGGCATTCCTGGTGGATGCCTACCGTGAAGAGGAGGTGCCCAATGCCAAGGGTGGCACCGATACTCGCACCGTCTTGAAGCTCGACCCTCGCCTGGCTCCCGTCAAGGTTGCCGTGCTGCCGCTCTCGCGCAACGAGTCACTCTCGCCCCTGGCTCGCGGCCTCGCCGATCGCCTACGCGGTCACTGGGCGGTGGATTTCGACGACGCCGGCGCGATCGGTCGCCGTTACCGCCGACAGGATGAGATCGGTACGCCGTTCTGCGTCACCGTCGACTTCGACTCCCTCGAGGACGACGCCGTCACGGTGCGTGACCGCGACACGATGGAACAAGAGCGTGTGCCGCTTGAGAACCTCGACGCCTACCTCGGCGAGCGCCTCGTCGGCGCCTGACCCGTGGTCAGTCCGTGACGGTGATTCGCGCGTAGTCGCTCCCGCCGCCTATCGCGAACGCCTTCTCCAGGCTGCTGCGCAGCACGCCGGCATCCACCTTCTCGAGGTTGGTGCTGGAGAGAGCGCCGCCGTCGAAGCCGTGCTGCTTATGCGAGCACGACCGTTCTGGATATCCTGAGCGCTCGAGATCACCTATTGAAGAGGGCCGCTATTGCGATCGAAGCGTACCGCGCGCAAGCGCCTCGCCTCCGAGGAGTCCGAGACCGTCGTGCGACGCCCTCGCAACCACCGCCTCGCCCTCGGAGTTGCGGCTGGCCTTCTCGCGGTCGTCGGTGTCGTGGTCGCTGTTGCCGCGCTGCGCATCGCAGGAGATATCGCCGAGCAGAACGACCTGGCAGCGTTTTATCAGCAGCCCGCAGACGCGCTCGACGGTGATCCCGGCACGATCGTGCGCAGCGAGGCTCTCCTCGGTGTTCCCTTCGACGCTCGCGCGTGGCGGGTCATGTACCGCACCACGGATCTGAACGGTCAGAGCGTCGTCGCAACGGGGATCATCGTCACACCGCTTGGCCCCGCCCCCGCAGGCGGACGCACTGTGCTGGCGTGGGGACATCCGACGACGGGAACGGCGCCGGAGTGCGCACCCTCTCGCGCGCTTGACCCGTACGAGCTCATCGAGGGGATGCGGCTCCTGCTCGATCGCGGATACACGATCGCCGCAACGGACTATGTGGGCATGGGCACGGCGGGCCCCGATTCTTATCTCGTCGGTGCAACGGGAGGAAACGCCGTTCTGGATGCGGTGCGTGCCGCCCAGCAGCTTCCTGGCGCTGAGGCCTCGGATCGCGTCGTTCTCTGGGGGCATTCGCAAGGCGGCCAGGCCGTCTTGTTCGCGGCGCAGCGAGCACCGCAGTACGCGCCCGAACTGAGCGTGGAAGGCGTTGCCGTTGCCGCGCCCGCTGCTGACCTCACCACGTTGCTCAGTGACCACATCGACGATATCTCCGGCGTGACGATCGGGTCCTACGCTTTCGCTGCGTATTCCGAGGTCTACGCAGACAGAGGGGCCACCATCGAGAGCATCTTGACGCCGGACGCCCAGCAGATCCTGCCCGAGATGAATGCGCTGTGTCTGCTCGCCGACATGGACACCCTGCACCACATCGCTCAGCCCGTTGTCGGACGCTTCGCCACCGCTGATCCGGGCACTGTGCAGCCGTGGAAGGACCTTCTTGCCGAGAACTCCGCGGGCGGTACGGCGTTCGATGCCCCGCTGCTCGTTGCACAGGGTCTCTCCGACACGCTCGTCATCCCCTCGGCCACCGCCGAGTTCGTGGCCCACGAACGATCGCTCGGCATAGACGTGGATTCTCACCAGATCCGCGACGCGACCCACGCCACGATCGCCTATTTCGCGCTCCCAGCTCTCATGGGCTGGCTGGATGACCACGGCCTCTGACGGGCCAGGGTGAGCTCATCCGCGTCGCCATGCGCACCCATGTGATCACCGCTGCCCGCGTGACAGCACTTGGCTTCTCGTGACAGTGCGGCTCCTGCCATGACAGCGGCGTGACAGCGGACTGAAACCAGAGTGGATGCAGCCACAGAAAGGCATCCACATGACAGACACCAGAATCGCCGTCGAAGCGCGCGGCCTCGTCAAGTCGTTCGGCACAAACCGCGCTGTCGACGGCGTCGACCTCACCGTCGAAGCCGGCACCGTGTACGGCGTCCTCGGACCCAACGGTGCGGGAAAGACCACAACCATCAGCATGCTCGCGACGCTGCTGCGCCCGGACGCGGGAACCGCCCGCGTCTTCGGTCACGACGTCGTCCGCGAGTCCCAGATCGTCCGTCAGCTCATCGGGCTCACGGGCCAGTTCGCCTCAGTGGACGAGAAGCTCTCGGCCACCGAGAACCTCATGATCTTCTCGCGCCTGCTCGGCCTGTCTCGAACTGATGCCCGGCGCCGTACGAGCGAACTCCTCGAAGAGTTTCATCTCACGGATGCCGCGACGCGGCCTCTCGCGAAGTTCTCGGGCGGGATGCGGCGCCGGCTCGATCTCGCGGCCTCCCTCATCGCTCAGCCGCCGCTCATCTTCCTCGATGAACCGACGACGGGCTTGGACCCCCGCACGCGCGGGCAGATGTGGGACACGATCCGCCGCCTCGTCGCCAGGCTCCACGGTGCTGCTGACGACGCAGTACCTGGACGAGGCTGACCAGCTGGCCGACCGCATCGCTGTCATCGACCGCGGAACTGTCGTGGCAGAAGGCACGGCGCTAGAACTCAAGGCGTCAGTCGGTCAGGCCTCGCTGCTGCTGCGTCTTCGCAGTGGTTCCTCTGTGGAGACGGCGCGCAGCATCATTGGCCGGGTTCTCGGCATCGAGGCGATCGTCTCGCCCGAAGCTGGCCGACTCACCGTACCCATGAGTGACCCCGACCGCGTGACCGTCCTCCTCGTAGCATTCCGCGACGAGGGCGTTCACCTTGCCGAGATGAGCGTCCAGCAACCCACCCTCGACGAGGTGTTCCTGACCCTCACCGGCAAGGGCATCCCGGATGACGACCTCGCCGCACACGAACACGCCGATACCGTGGAAGGAGTCCGCGCATGACCACCGCCACGTCACTGGTCGGAGCCGGCGGAAGGCCTCTGATCAATCACGCGAGTCTTCGACAGACGCTTGCCAACACGCTCACGATGGCCGGCCGCGGCCTGCTCAAGATCCGCAGGACGCCCGAGCAGCTCATCGATGTCACCGTGCAGCCCATCCTGTTCACCCTCATGTTCACGTACATCTTCGGCGGTGCGATCGCCGGCGACGTGCAGAGCTATCTGCCGATCATCATCCCCGGCATCCTGGTGCAGACAGTCATCACGACCTCTGTCGTGACCGGCGTGCAGCTGCGCGAAGACATGGACAACGGAGTGTTCGACAGGTTCCGCTCCCTTCCGATCGCCCGGATCGCCCCGCTCTCCGGAGCGCTCTTGGCCGACACCGTCCGCTACGCGATCGCGACCACTCTCACCTTCGCGATGGGGTACCTCATGGGCTTCCGGCCGGTGAGTCTCGCGGCCGTGATCGGGGCGGGACTGCTCGTTATCGTCTGCTCGTGGGCACTGAGCTGGATCTTCGCGTTCTTCGGTGTCATCGCCCGCTCCGCCGGGTCGGTGCAGGGTACCTCTTTCCTGATCCTGTTCCCGCTGACGTTCCTCTCCAATGCCTTCGTGCCCGCCGACACGATGCCGGACTGGTTGCAGTGGTTCGTCAACATCAACCCGGTGTCGCACCTGGTCACCGCCGTGCGCGAGATGATCAATGAGGGCGTTGTCAGCACCGAGGTCTGGGTGGCGCTGCTGGGAGCTGCCATTGTCGTTGCAGTGTTCGCCCCGTTGACGGTGCGCGCCTACATGCGAAAGGCCTGAGTCAGCCCAAGCCCAGGAGGGCGCACAGCGCCTCGGCATCGAGCGGAGCATCAGCATCCGTCTCGGCGCCGAGGCGTTCGTGCAGTCCCCGCACTACTGGGTCGCTGGTGTCCAGACGTCCTCGAACACGGATGCTGAGACCGAGTGCTCGTCGCGCGTCGTCCGCGCGCCCTGCGCATTCGAGCCACAGCGCGGCAGTGCGCGCGCCCCAGGCGATCACGGGCTGATCGGCGGTCGTGAGCGCCTGGGCGAAGCCCTGCGCGATCGTCGCGCGCGCATCCTCGAGCCGAGCCTGCTGAAGCAGGGCCTCGGTGCGCAGGAACTGGACCAGAGCCCGGAACTGCGCGGGCGCCATCTCGTCGCCCGGCGGGATGCTCGCGATGCTCTCGAGAGCCGCTGCCGGGTTCTGCGCCGCGACCTCGATCGCGGCAGAAGCAAGCCCCACGTGCAGTAGAGCCGCGGCGGAGGACTGCTCTGCTGCTGCGCGACGCATCACCTCCACCCGCTCTCGCGCTTCGTCGATCCGACCCATCCGCACCAAGACCAGGACGGCCTGCCCACCCTGTTGGGCCAGGTCGGCGACGGAAACGAGCCCTTCCAGCGAATGACGACAGTCATCGAGGATCGTCAATGCCTGCTCCAGCTCACCGTGGGCGGTGAACCAGTCGGCCCGCACGAGACTGGCAAATGCCGTGCCCCACTCGTCTCCCACCTCGCGGAACGTCTCGAGTGCTCGCAAGCTTGCGGCGCCCTCGGCCTCCAGGTCGCCGTCGTTCTGTGCTGCCACGGCGGCAAGGAGACAGATCAGCCCCTGCGACCACCGCGGAAGCGGTGCCAACTCCGAGGCCTCCGGCAGGCGGATGCTTCGCGACCAGGGTTGGGTGGTCGTTCGTGCTCGCCACATCGTGGCGGCGCGCGTGAGGATGGGGGAGACAGTCGCGGCGAGTTCGGACGCCGGGTACCGGGCGGCTGCTGCAGCCACGAGCATCGCCGCATCCTCGTCGAACTCCGGCGAGCCGCCTCCGCGGGTGCCGACCATCAGCCCGGCGATGAGCGCAAGGCCTCGAACGACGACGGCTGCCTCGCTGTCCAGAGGCACAGACCGGTGACGGATCGTGGCGGGCACGAGATCGTCGAAGCGCTCGCGAAGCATCCAGACCCACAGGCAACCACGGGTGAGCGCGAGACCCGTCTGCAGATCATTCGTGGTCGCACAGTTCCGCAACGCTGCCGCAAGATTCTCTTCGTTCCCGTCGAACCATGCGAGTGCCTCCCGCACCCGAGGACCCCGCAGCAGCCCGTCGTGAGAGTTTGCGCAATCGGCCATCACGCGAGCCTCAGTTTCTCGGATCCGCGCCTCGTCCCCAGATTCCCGCAACCGCTCAGCACCGTACTCGCGTACCGTCTCGAGCATCTGAAACCGTCCCGCCGAGCGCTGCGCGAGCGAGCGCTCGACGAGGCTTTCGAAGACCGCTCGGCCAAGTCCCAGAGCGTCGGCGACGGCGTCGGCATCCGCCACACCGATACCGTCCGGGAAGACTGCCATCGCCTGCAGCGCGCAGCGTTCGTCGACGCTGAGGGTCTCCCAACTCCAATCGATCAGCGCGCGGAGGGTGCGGTGCCGCGATTCTGCCGTGCGTGGACCGCCGGTCAGGAGGGCGAAGCGATCCGCAAGGCCCGCGTCAATCTCGGCCAGCGTGAGGGTACGCGCCTTGGCAGCCGCCAGTTCCAGCGCGAGCGGGAGTCCGTCCAGACGTTCGGCGATACGGACGGCGACGGCTCGCTCCTCGTCGCTCACGCCGGTCGCGCGCGCTGCCCGCACGCGACGGGCGAACAGTTCGTCGGCATCCTCGCGGGGGAGCGGTCCGATCGGAACGAATGCCTCACCGACGACGCCCAGCGACTCGCGGCTCGTCGCCAGCAGCCGGAGTTTCGGCAGGGCTTGCAGCAGATCATGAGCGACAGATGCCGCCTCGTCGACAACGTGCTCACAGTTGTCGAGCAGCATGAGCGCGGCTCGTCCCGAGAGAGCCTCGAAGACGCGCTCTCGTGCAGAGACTCCTCCCGAGGGAGCCGTCGACTCTGCCACGCGCACGGTGCGGCCCACCGCACCCGACACTGCGCTCCACAGGTCCCCGGATGAGACGGGCGCGAGCGCCACGACGATCGCATCGGGCGCCCGGCGTGCCGTTTCCAGAGCAAGGGTTGTCTTTCCGGCGCCGCCGGGGCCGATGAGAGTCACGAGACGCTCGGTTTGGAGTTGCTCGTGGATGAGTGCGAGTTCGTCGGTGCGGCCGACGAGGGGTGTTGCGGCGGCGGGCACCGTTGCTGGGTTTGACAGTTCGGTGCTCTCCGCGACCGATCTGGCAGCGAGGCGGCGGGCGTGGGCGACGTCAGCATGCAGGTCGGCGCTGACCCACTCGAATCCGTCGCCGGGTGTCCAGGGCTCGCCGACCCACAGGTTAAGCGCATCGCGGGCCAGCGCTGCTGCTTCCGTTTCGGGGGCTTGTCGGGCGCGCAGCACGAGGTCCTGGAAACGGGTGATGTCCACGTCCTGGCGATCGACGTGCAGGCGGTACCCGCCCGGTGCGGCAACGAGAACGCCGTCGGGAAGCTCGCGGCGCAACCGCGAGGCGAGGGACTGGAGGGCTGCGCGAGGGTCATCCGGTGGGTCGTGGGGCCACAGATCATCGGCGAGCGTGCGGTAACTCACGACCGTGCCCGCATCGATCGCAAGGCGGAACAGCAGCGCTTCTTGGCCCCGTCCACGCACGGCGGCAGGCCCGTCATCCGTGTCGACGACAAATCCGCCGAAGAACCGCAGCTGCACCCTCACACCCTATGGCGCGGGCCTTCTCTCGCGGGGGTCAACCTTTGGCGGCGGCCTTCATCGCCTTCTTGTGCTCGCGCACCTTCGCGAGGGATTCGGGGCTCGTGATGTCGGCGACGCTGCGGAACGAACCCGCCTCGCCGTACGGAGCAGAGGCTTCGCGCCACCCGTCGCCAGCAAACCCGTACTGCTTTCCCAGCAGAGCGAGGAAGATCTTCGCCTTCTGCTCGCCGAACCCGGGCAGCTTCTTCAGGCGCCCCAGGACCTCCGGGCCGTCCGGGTCGCCCTTCGTCCAGATTGCTGCGGCGTCGTCATCCCAGTCGGTAGCGACCGCCTCGCACAGCGCCTGAACTCGGCCCGCCATTGATCCTGGGAACCGGTGCACCGCCGGAGTCTCGCGGAACACCTCGACGAACGCCTCGGGATCATAGGCGGCCAGGGCGGAGGCAGACAGCTCTCCGGTGCGATCCTTGATCTTCATCGGTCCCGTGAAGGCAGTTTCCATCGCGATCTGCTGATCGAGCAGCATCCCGATCAGCAGTGCGAGCGGGTCGTCCGACAGCAGGCGGTCGGCAGCGTCATCGCCGGTGATGTGCAACTCCATGGCACCAGTGTTCCACGGGCGACCCCGTTGACGCGGGCGGATACGGGAGGATGGAGGAATGGCCGAGTCCGCGTTCGAGAAGCTGGTCGAGCACGCCCGATCCGAGAATGTCGTCGTTGTCGGAGCAGGGCTCGCCGGACTGGTCGCCGCGCTCGAGTGCGCGAAGGTCGGCCTCCGAGTGACCGTGGTCGAGGCATCCGAGCGGCTCGGCGGCGCCATCGCACACGCCGAGGTGGCAGGTGTCATGGTCGATCTCGGTGCCACGGGGTGGGCAACCCGAAACGGTGCCGTCGATGCGCTTGTGACGGAACTGGGTCTCGCCGACGAGGCGATCGAGCCAGCCACGTCGGATGTCTGGGTCGCCGTCTCCGGCGCAGTGCTGCCCTACCCGGCGCAGAACGTTGCCGGCATCCCCGCGAACCCGTGGGATCCCGTGGTGCGCAAGGTCATCGGCTGGGCCGGTACGTGGCGGGCGTACCTCGACCGGTTGCGGCCCCCGCTGACAATCGGGCAGGAACGCAATCTCGGCGCCCTCGTACGCCGTCGCATGGGTGCGCAGATCCACAACCGGCTCGTCGCACCGTTGACCAGGGGCCGCTACGGCCTGCCCCCGGACGCGGTCGATGTCAGCCTCATCGCACCGGGTCTGGGCTCGGCATTGACACGAACCGGCTCGCTTGCGGCGGCGGCGGGCGAATTGATCGCGGTCGCAGGCGATCAGGCCGCGGCGCCGCCCATTCGGGGTCTGGCGGGCGGACTGACACGCCTCGTCGACGCTCTGGTCGCTCGGCTCGGCGACTACGGGGTGTCTGTCGTCACCGCCGCGCGGGTATCCCAGCTGACTGCCCAGGGCGACTCGTGGACCGTGACAGCGCAGACAGTCGACGGTACGCAGGATCTGCCAGCGGATGCCGTCATCGTCGCTACGGGAGCCGCTGACGCCGCCCGCCTGGTGCCGTTCTCGGTTCCGGCTCTTCTGGAGCGCGAACTCGTCCAGGAGGTGATCACCCTCGTGGCTTCGGCACCGGCACCCGCAGAACCTCACACCACCGTTTTCACCGCGAACCCCGCGACTGAACCCGTTGTCGCATCGGATGAGACGCAGCGGTGGGCGAATAGTGTTCCCGGAGTGCGCGTGGCCCGCCTCACCTACGGTGACCTGGACACCGCCGCCCCCACTTCAGAACTGAGCGACGAGGATGTCTTCCTCAAGGCTGCGCGGGACGCCGAAGCTCTCCTCGGGCTCCCCGCCGACGCAATTGTCGAGGCCCGCCGGGATCGGTGGGTGCAGCCGCCGAGCGCGCTCATGCGTGGCCGCGATGAGGCCGCCGAGACGCTGCGCGCGCGCGTACGGGCGGTGCGCGGTATCGGGCTCGTGGGCGCATGGGCCTCGGGCCCGGGGCTCGCGCGTGTCGTCGCGCACGCGCGCGAGGAGGCTGAGCGGCTCCGTGTCAACCTCCTGTGGGGGACACATGCCGATGGCGTTACGCTGGGTGAGGACCACCCGCTCGACAAGCGTGAGGAGACCCCATGAGGGGCAAAGCAGGACTCGTCGTCGGACTCGCCGTGGGCTATGTGCTCGGGTCGCGTGCCGGTCGGCAGAGATACGAGCAGATCAAGTCCCAGGCGCTGAAGGTCTGGAACCTGGAGCCGGTGCAGAAGCAGGTGGGTAAAGCGAAGGAGTTCGCGAAGTCCAGCGCTATGGCACTGCCGAGTACGCTCTGGGACTCGGCGGTCAAGGTCACCAAGGCTGCCACCTCGAAGGGCACGGCGGGCGAACGTCTCGACGCTGCCGTGAAGGCGGGCAAGGAATCGGTGGATGCCGTCAGTAGTGCCGCCGACACGTCGGCCGAGGCGGTCAAACAGGCTGCCGATGAGGCGATCGACGACATCGCCAAGGCCGCCGGCAAGGAGTGACATGACGGCGCCTCGAGAATTCCGCGATCGGGCGAACGACTCCCTTCTGACGCTCCTTGGCGAGGTTCCGGAGCTGATCCGGAATCTGATCGTCGCCGAGGTCGACGCTGCCAAATCCTGGGCTCGCCAGGCGGGCAAGGATGCCGGAATCGGCGTGGTTCTCTTCCTCATCGCCCTGTTCGTCTTGTTCTGGTCGCTGCCCGTCTTCGGCACTTTTCTCATCGCCGGACTTTCGTCGTGGTGGCCGGTATGGCTGTCGGCGCTGGTCGTGTTCGCCGCCCTCCTTGTCGTGACCATCGTTTTCGCGCTGCTCGGCGTGCTGAGATTCCGCAAGCTCACCCGCAGGCGTAATCCTGCCCAGGCCGTGGCCCAAGACATCAAGGAGATCCGCGATGAGCTCTGAGACCGGCGTTCCCCGCACGGCAGTAGACCTGTCCCTAACCGACCCGGTCGAGAAGGCTCGGGCGGAGCTCAAGGCGGCGCTTGCCGCCATTGAAGACAAGACGAACGTGCCGCGACAGGTCTCGAAAGCGACCGACAGTGCCGTGGCCAAGCTGCGTCGCTTCTCGCGCGAACACCCCGTGGCAACCGTCACCATCGCGGTTGTGAAGGCGGCTGCCGTGGGCGCTCTGGTGTGGTGGGGCGTCAACTCCTACGTCAACAAGTAGCCCCGCAGCAACCACGAGGTGACCATCTCGTGACCTTCTACCCGCGACACGACGCGAGTCAGGGGGTTATGCTCGGACAACAGGCAGCGCAATGATGCGGAAGCTGCCGACGACGTGGATACTCCCGCACCGTGACCCCCGGTGCCACGTCGTTCGGCTGCTCGAACGTCGGGCGGTCGATTCCGCATCGATGAGTCGATCATGAACCGAGTAGCGTCAGATACCGCCGCCAAGCCACTGGCCGGGTGGCGCGTTCTGGTCCCCCGGGGCGGCCCGTGGGGAGACTCCGTGGCCGCGACCCTGCGCCGTCAGGGCGCCGTTCCCGTCATCGCCCCGTTGATCAACTTCGCGCCCACGACCGATCACACAGAACTCGAGTCAGCTCTGACCGCGCTGGCGGCGGGGGACTTCGACTGGGTGACGCTCACGAGCGCGACCACCGTCGATGTCCTCTACGCCTACCGGGCCGTGATCCCGCCGCAGACAAAGGTCGCCGCCGTCGGCGAAACGACCGCGGCCGCGCTCCAAGCTGTCGGGTATCGCGTGGATCTCGTGCCGGACCTCGACAACTCCGCAGCGGGCTTGGCCGAGCAGCTGATCGGCCTCGAGCCAGAGCCGCGCGACATCCTGACCCTGCGTAGCGAGACGGCCAAGCCCGTTCTGACCGGGATGCTCACAGAAGCCGGCCACCGCGTGCGCAGCGTGGTCGCCTACCGCACGGTCGGGGTTCCGGTGACCGAGCGCATCGCGAACGACGTGCGCAGCGGTCGGATCAACGCCATTCTGGTCACGAGCGGTTCGGTGGCCGAGCAGGTCCGTGAGCAGTTCCCGCAGATTCCGCCCTCGACCGTGCTGGCGGCGATCGGTCCGCGAACCGCGACCGACGCGCAGGCCGCCGGTCTCATCGTCGACGGGGTCGCCGATCGACAGACCGTCGACGCTCTCATCGAGGTCGTTGCGCGCTTTCCGCTGCTTTACGCCACCGACGAAGCTGCGCCCTGACCGGAGCTGCGCTGGATAAGTGCAGTCGACCGGATGCCGAGGCCGAGCTGCTCGGCTTCGTGCAGCTGATCGAGAGTGTCGACGTCCCGGCGTGCGCTCCAGACCGCGGGCTGTCCTGAGCCGGTGTCGATCTCGCGGGCAAGGTCGACGAACCCTGCTGCGCAGTGGCGCGCAAAGGAGTTCTCCCCGAACGCCGGAATGAGCTCCCCAGCGATCGTGCGTGTGATGAGTGTCGTCCCGGTCCCCTCGGCGTCTGGCAGTGCCGCCATCTCGTGCCGTCCCGCCGCCGCGAGAACCGCCTCGAGGTCCGTGGTGTCAAGCGCGGGAAGATCGCCGAGCATCGCCGCTCGCGGTGCAGCGGCATCCGTCACCGCAAGCCCCGCCCGCACCGCGTCGTTCAAGCCGCTTCCGGGGTCGGTGACGACGATGCAGGCATCCGAAATCTCACGCGCGATCTCGGCATCCGCGGTCACGACCACCACCTGCGCGACGGCCGGGCACGCCTGCGCTGCGGCTATCGTGTCGAGCCCGATCGCGCGTGCCAGTGCCGCCCGATCCACGCCCGGCACGTCGAGGCGGCTCTTTCCCGCGCCGCCGCGCACCGGGATGACCAGCGTCCAGCCGCTCACGGATCCAGACGTTCGCGCAGGCGGGGGAGGATGTCGCGGCTGTAGCGCTCCATGAACTCCGCCTGGTCGTGCCCGGGGTCATGGAACACGAGGTGGCGGAAGCCGCGCTCGGCGACCTCGACGATGCGGTCGACGTGCTCGTCGGGGTCGGAGGAGACGATGAATCGCTTCGCGACGCGCTCGATGGGCAGTTCAGCGGCCCGTCGCTGCATCTCGATGGGGTCGTGGATGCCGACCTTCTCGTCGGGGCTGAGCGCGAGCGGTGCCCAGAACCGGGTGCGCTCGAGGGCTTCGGCGGGATCGGGGTGGTACGAGACCTTCACCTCGATGAGCGTGTCGATGTCATCGCGCGTGCGTCCCGACTTCTCCAGTCCCTCATCGAGAGCCGGGAGGAGCGTGTCGGTGTACAGCGCCGGGTCCTTGCCGCTGGTCGTAATGAACCCGTCGGCGACGCGACCTGCCAGGCGCGTGGCGGCCGGGCCCGCCGCACCGATATAGACCGGCACGGGGGTGTCGGGGCGGTCATAGATCGTCGCATCCCGCACCTGCCAGAACTCGCCGTCGAAACTGACGCGCTCGCCGGTCCAGAGCTTGTTCAGGAGGGTCAGCGACTCTTTGAGGCGACGGAAACGCTCGGGTGGTTCGGGCCACGGGATGCCGAGGGTCACTTCGTTGAGGGATTCGCCGGTGCCGACACCCAGGATGATGCGCCCGGGATACATCACGCCGAGGGTCGCGAAAGCCTGCGCTACGACGCCCGGGTGGTAGCGGAAGGTGGGGGTGAGCACCGACGTGCCGAGGAGGATCCGGGATGTGCGTGCGCCGACGGCGCCGAGCCACGGGATAGCAGCCGGTGCGTGGCCGCCCTCGTGCATCCACGGCTGCAGGTGATCGGAGACGAAGACGGAGTCGAAGCCGGCGTGCTCGGCATCCACCGCGAAATCGGCGAGCTCGTTCGGTCCGAACTGCTCGGCGGATGCCTTGTATCCCAGGCGCAGGGGAGTGGTCATGGCGTGGTGCTCCTTTCGGTAGCGGGTTCAGTCAGAAATTCGGTGCCGTCGGCCCCGCGGAGCTGGTCGCGGAACTGCGTCACGGTGCCAGGCCACAGCAGCGTGAGGCGCCCAGACCGCTCGTCGACGTACCAATTGCGGCATCCGCCTGACACCCATGCGGTCTCGCGCGAGCGTCGCACGATCATGCGGGTGTACTCCTGCTCGACGGCCGGGTCGGGGCGCAAAGTCGCAGTTGCCGGGGCCGCGGCAATCGTTCGCGCGGCGTACGCTGCCTGCTCCTCCAGCATGAGGATCGATGAGTTGTGACCGAGGGACGCGTTGGGTCCATTGAGGATGAACAGGTTTGGGAATCCGCTCACGACTGTCGACAGGGCGGAGGACATGCCGGTGGCCCAGTGCTCGTCGAGGGAGATGCCGTCTTCGCCCGTGACCAGCTCGGCATAGGGTTGACGCGTCGCGCTGAACCCCGTCGCAAGAACGACCGCATCCACGGTATGCCGCCGCCCGCTCGCGGCAACGAGGGCGGCGCCATCGATTCGGGCAAGGGCCGAGGGCTCGAGAGTGACGGCATCCGAGGCCACGGCTGGGTAGAAGTCGTCGGAGAGCAGGACCCGCTTGCATCCGAATGCGTAGTCGGGGGTGAGCCACTCGCGTAGTGTCGGGTCGGACACATGGGCGTGCAGATGCGCCAGCGCCTGGTCGGATGCCGCAGCCGCCGCAGCTGCATCGCCGGCGCGCGAGGCATGGCGAGCCTCACCCTCGCGGAAGAGGTCCTCGCGCAGCGCGGTGAGCACCTCCGGGTGCGCCGCGAACCGCTCTCGTTCGGCGTCCGTGTAGGTTCTGCCGCCGCGGGGGAGGATCCAGGCTGCGGAACGCTGGAACAGTGTCACCTCGGCGCCACGGCGCACGAGCTCGGGGACGAGCTGGACTCCGCTCGCGCCCGTACCGACGACAGCGACGTGTGTTCCCGCGAGCTCGAGTTCGGAATCCCAGCGCGCGGAGTGCACGATCGGTCCAGGAAAGGCTGCCAGTCCGTGTACCTCGGGCAGGGACGGTTCCGTGAGCCTGCCGCATGCGAGCACGAGCATCCGTGCGCGCAGACCACCGCCGGTGGTCTGCAGGTCCCAGCCGTCGTCGTCCCAGCGGGCCTCGAGCACGGCGGTGTCGAACCGGATGCGACGGTCTATCCCGGTCGTGGCGGCGACCCGTCGGAGGTAGGCCTGGATCTCGGCTCCCGGTGCAAATTCCCGCGACCAGTGCGGCCAGGGGTGTCGTGCGAGTGCGTAGAGGTGAGCCGGCACATCGCACGCGACGCCCGGGTAGGTGTTTTCGCGCCAGGTGCCGCCGACGTCGCCTGCCCTCTCGAGAATCGCGACGTCGGTGACTCCGGCGGCCTCGAGCTCCATCGCCGCGGCAAGACCCGCAAAGCCCGCGCCGACGATCACGACCTCGTGCTCGGGGGTCATCGCCGCTCCCGCGTTCGGTGGCTGGCGGTGTCGTGCGCGCGCTGTGACGGGCGGGCATCCCGGTAGTCGGTCGTGCGCTGACGGAGGGGCCGCAGCAGGTGCTGGGCGATACGGTCAGCCTCAGACAGGGGAAGTTCGCGGCCGTGCTCCACCCCGGCGCGGGGGAGGACCCGACCATCGAGGAGTGTGCCGCCGAGGTCGTCGGCGCCCGAGCGCAGGAGCACCGGAATCGTGGCAGAATCCAGCCGCGGCCACGGCACCTGAACGTGCGCGATCGCCCCTGACAGCAGCAGCCGCGAGACGGCGACCATCGCGCGATGCTCATCGATCGGTGACCTGTCCGCGACGAGCGGCACGCCGTATCCGGGGAGCGGGATCGGCACGAACTCGGTGAATCCGCCAGTCTCGCGCTGCAGGTCGCGAAGAGTGCGTAGGTGCGCGATCCGGTCGGCGGCGCTTTCGACGTGGCCGTAGAACAGCACGGATGTCGATCGCAGCCCTGCGGCGTGCGCGGCGCGGATCGCGGTGAGCCACTGGTCGACAGGGAGGTCGGTGGGGGCGACCCGAGCGCGGATGCCGTCGTGCAGCACCTTGACGCCCGTGCCCGGCACGGTATCGACTCCCGCGGCCTTGAGCGCACGGTAGGCATCGTCGATCGAGAGTCCGCTGCGAGTCGCGAAGTCCCAGACATCCTGCGGGCGGAAGGCGTGCAGGTGCAGCGTGGGCGCGGCATCCTTCACCGTGCGAACAAGCTCGAGGTACGCATCCGCCTCGATCGGGATGATGCCCTGCGCGCACAGCTCGCTGGCGCCGAGGTCAGCGGCATCCCGAGCGATCTCGGCCACATCGGCCAGCGTGAACGTGTCGCGGTCGCGGTCGTCGTCACTCACGCTGGCCCGCAGCCCGGACGTTGTCAGATTGCGGTTGACGACGACGCTGATCGCCTCGCCGGTCGTGTACCGGCGCACATCGTCTGCAGCGCGTGTCACGGCGTCGAGGTCTGCGCCGGTCGCCGTCAGCAGTCGTTCCCAGTCCTCGTCGGCGACGGATGCCGGGTCTGTCGAGGCATCCGTCACGAGGGTTTCAACCGAGCTGCCGCGGGAACGTCGCGTCGCGCTCGAAGCGGCAGGGGTGGTGCCAGCTGCGGCAAGCCCCGACACCGGGTCGGCGAGAGCGGCGACCGCAGCGTGCACTTCCGGGGCGATCCAGGTTGCGGCGTCGTTGACGTACTCGGGGTGCGCGGTGAGGCGTTCGCGCAGTTCGAACCCGAGCTCGGCGGTGCGCGCCGCCAGATCATCGAGGTGGGGCCACGGACGTTCCGGGTTCACATGGTCGGCTGTCACGGGTGAGACACCGCCCCAGTCGTCAGCTCCAGCACGCACGAGAAGCGCGAACTCGGCTGGGTCGCTGAGGTTCGGCGGAACCTGGATGCGAGCGTTCGCGCCCATCGTCAGGCGCGCGGCCGCCACGGCGGCGACGTACTCCTCGAGCTCGGCATCCGCGGCGTCGCGCATAGCGGTCCCGGGCTTGGCGCGGAAGTTTTGCACGATGATCTCTTGCAGGTGGCCGTGGCGACGGTGCGCATCCCGCAGCGCCAGCAGAGATTCGGCGCGGTCGGTGATTGTCTCGCCGATCCCCACCAGGATGCCGGTCGTGAACGGGATGTGTTGGATGCCGGCATCCTCGATCACCCGAAGCCGGATGTCGGGATCCTTGTCGGGGGAGCCGTAGTGCACCTGCCCCGGCGTCTCGAAAAGCTCACGGGATGTCGTCTCGAGCATCATGCCCATCGACGGGCCGAACGGGCGCAGGCGCTGCAGTTCGTCGGCAGTCATGACGCCGGGGTTGAGGTGCGCGAGCATCCCCGTTTCGGTCGTGATGAGGTTCGCGACGTACGCGACATAGTCGAGCGTCGAGGCGAACCCGTGCTCGTCGAGCCAGCGACGGGCCTCGGGCCACCGCTCCTCGGGGCGATCACCGAGCGTGAGCAGCGCCTCCTTGCAGCCCTGACGCTGGCCGGCTCGGGCAACGGCCAGCACCTGCTCGGGGCTCATGAACACCGGCTTGCCGGCGCGCTGCAGCTGTCCGGGGGTATCAACGAACACGCAGTAGTGGCAGCGGTCCCGGCACAGGGTGGTGACCGGGACGAACACCTTGCGGGAGTACGTGAAGATCCCTGCGCGCCCCGCCTCACGCAGGCCGCGGTCGCGCAGCTCGCCGGCAGCATCGAGGATGGCATCCAGCTCAGAGCCGCGCGCGGAGAGCACCGCGATCACATCCTCGCGGGTGAGGTGGTCGTCAGCCGCCGCGCGGGAGAGGACGTCGGCGAGGCTCACGGCAGCGGGGCGGGTCGGTGTTCGGTTGAGCGTGCCCACCACCCCAGTGTTGCACCGTCGCCGGGGTACTCGGCGTCCCAATGACGTCGGATCGTTGCGGGCTTGTCATCATGCTGGCCGTGGGGAAGGTCGAGGATGCGCGGTCGCATCGACAGCTGTGCACGTCGGTCGCGCAGTTCCGGAGCTCGGCGTTGTCGGGTACGTAGCACGAGATCTGCCGTCGCGCATGTGGGCCAGATACCCCACCTGGATGGCGTGAAGAACTGAACTCCGAGCTTGCCCCGGGGGATCCCGCTCATCCGGTGAGGACGGGGAGTTTGGGCAAACCGAAGATCCGCGCCGCATTGCCGTGCTCGATCAACGCGCGCTCGGCCGCGCCGTACGCGGCACTGCGGATCCTGGCGACTTCGAAGCCGGCTTCGTGCACGGGTGCCATAGAGGCGAAGAGAAGTCGGCGCGGGTCTAGCTCATTCGCGAGGCGCTCAAGGTAGTCCTGCCGATACTCGCCGTTGGACAGCACATGGAGTCGGGGATTCCGGGTCAGCGCGAGCCATGCGTCGGTCATGCTCAGCCCGGACACGTTCACCTGTCCACCCGAGGTCAAGATGATCGTCGCATCCGGCACCGCGCGGGCCAGATCGTCGAACTGGAGCGGCTCTGCCCGTAGGGGCACCCCGGCGACGATGACGATTGGCAGGCCTAGCGCCGCGGCCGCAGCGACGATCGGGCTGGCGTCGATCGCACGGAACACGTCTTCGCCGGGGTCCAAGTACACGCCCGCGGCACCGTTGGACGCGCATCGGCGCAGCTCGTCGATGGCCAACTCGCCCTGGTTGGGATCGACCCTGGCGAGCCAGCGTACGTCGGCGCGGCCGGAGACGGCAGTAGCGAGTCGGTCGTTCGCCGGCGGGAAGAGGTAGTCGCGTGCACGTGCGGGAGCGACGACCGCGCCCGCGACGTTCAGCTCCGCGAGCCGGGCAAGATGCGCGTCGAGATCGAGCGACTTCCCGAACAGGTTCTCACCGACGATTGCGAGTGCGTCGATCATCGCTGCTCCAGACCGAGTAGACGTGCGGCGTTCCTGCCCAGGACCGCCTGCTCATGTTCCGTTGATAGGTTCAGGCCCCTGATCTTCGCGAGTTCGAGCTTCGGGTTACATCCAGGCCCGTCGCTCCCGAAGATGACACGCTCAGCACCGACCCTCTCGATCGCGTCGGCGATGAGAGCGGGGTAGGGCATCGCGGATGTCTCCAACACGATGTTGGCATGATCCTGAGCCGCTGCGATGGCGTCCTCGACGTGCGCGTAGCCGCCCATATGGCCGAAGACGAGAGTGCATTCGGGTGCGGCGGCCGCCGCAAGTGCGAGCGTCTGCGGCGTCGTGTAGGGATCGTCCCCACAGTGGAAGAGCACGGGCAGGCCTGCGTCACCAGCCAGACGCAGCACATCGAGCGTCGCGTCACCGGCAGGGTGCGCGAGTGTCGTCGTCGGATGCAGCTTGATACCGCGCACACCGCGGGCCACCGACTCAGCGATGAGCGCGGGCATCTGCTCGCGGTAGTTCGGGTTGAGCCGCACGAAAGGGATGAGACGACCCGGGAATTTCTCGGCTGCGCGGACGATGTAGTCGAGCGCCCCCGCGTTCATCCCGGGCAGATCGGTGTACGTCATGATGACGGCCTTGTCGATCCCGGCTTCGTCGAGCAGCCCGACGATCTTCTCCGGCGGGTCGATCCAGCCGAAGGCTTCGGCCTCGTCGACGTGGGTGTGGAAGTCGATGATCATTCCGCGGTTCTTTCTTCTGACACGGTGAGCTCGAGCGCGACGCGCTCGAAGATGTCGGCGGCGAGGTTGACCTCGTCGAGGTCGACCCATTCGTCGTCGGTGTGCGCCTGGTCGATCGAACCGGGACCGAAGACCACGCACGGTAGATCGTCGCGCACCTGGAAGGCGCACGCATCGGTCGAGTAGGTCACACCGATCGCCTCGACCGCTCGACCCAGCACGGCGCTCGCGGCACGTTCGACGGCTGAGACGCCCACACTGCTGGCGGGCGTCTCGAAACCGCGCAGCGACACGAACGGTGCCGGCAGCTCGACTTCGACATCGATCTCGGCGGCGTAGCCACGAATGGCGGCCTGGATCTCGGCGAGCACCACGTTCGGGTCTTCCCCCGGCGAGACCCGCCGGTCGAAGGTGATGGTGCACCGGTCCGGCACGATGTTGGGCGCGAGCCCCCCGGTGATGAGCGTCGCGGACAGCAGTGCCTTGCCGGCAAGCTCATGGCCGGGGTGATCCCGCCGCTCGGCGATCAGCGTCGCCTCGAGCTGTGTAAGTAGCTGCCCGGCCTTCTCGATCGCGTTGACGCCGAGCTCAGCGCGGGAGCTGTGCGCGGAGCGGCCGATGACTGTCGCCTCAAAGCGGATGAAGCCGTTGTGCGCGCGGGCCGGCACGAGAGACGTCGGCTCGCCCACGACCAGCAGGTCGGCCGGGGGCAGCCGGTCGGCGAGGGCGACCGCCCCGCGCATGATGTACTCCTCATCGCAGACCCCGGCGACGACGACAGTGGGATGCGGACCGTCCTTCGTCGCGATCCGGGCCGCAGCCACCATCATCGCCGCGAGGCTCCCCTTCGCGTCGCATGCGCCTCGGGCGCTCAGTCGCCGACCGTTTATCCGAATCGCCGGACCGCCGGGGACCGTGTCCAGGTGCGCCTCGAAGATGACGGTCGTGCCGATCGTGCCCGGCAGAACGCCGAGCACGTTCGGCCGACCGTCGACCGCCGGGATCACCTCGGCCGGAATCCCCGCAGCCGTCAGCCAATCAGCGACGAATGTGGCGAGAGGCTCCTCCCCCGGGCTCCCCGCCGTGATCGACGGGTTGCGGGAGTCGATCTCGACGAGGCGAAGGAGAAGGTCTGAGGCTGATTCGCCCGGGATATGTGTCATTGCGCCGTATACCCGCCGTCCACCATCAACGCGGAGCCGGTGACGAAACTCGACTCGTCGCTTGCCAGGAACACGGCGCCGGCGGCGACCTCCTCCGGCTTGCCCAGCCGGTTGAAGAAGCTGCCCGACTTCCACAACGCCAGCAACTCGTCGGCGTTCGGCACGTCGAGTTGGCGTCGCACGAGGGGCGTGTCGATGACGCCCGGGCACAGCGCGTTGGCCCGGATGCCGTCCTTGGCGAAGTCCATGGCGAGCACGCGCATCAGGCCGATGAGGCCGTGCTTGGCGGGCACATAGGACGTGAAGTTATTCAAGCCGGCGAATGCAAGATTCGAACCGAGCCCGATGAGCGAGCCTCCTCCGGCGGCGATCAGGTGTGGGATGGCCGCCTTGAACAGCACGAACGGGCCGCGCAGCATCACCGCCATGTGGGCGTCCCATTGCTCGACCGTGAGTTCGAGTGCGTTCGCGACGAGCTCGTAGCCGGCCCCCGCGACGATGACGTCGAGACCACCGAGGGCTTCGGCCTCCGCGGCGACCCACGCCTCGACACCTGCCACGTCGCCCGCGTCGACGACGGCGAACCGACCGCCGAGCGCCTCGACGGCCTGCGCCCGTTCGGGGTTCAGGTCGGCGACCGACACGATGGCGCCCTCCTCGATGAACCGCTTCGCGATCGCGAAGTTGATGCCGGAGCCGCCACCCGTGATGAGCGTACGTTTCCCCTCAAGCCTTCCGGTCACTTGACTTCCGTCCACACGGTGTCGCGCGTGAAGGTGCGATCAAAGCCGCCGCCGTTCCACGTCGTCATCTTGACGGGGTGCAAGAGGAACGGCACGCGGGGGAACTGGAAGGTGCTCTCGCCGTACGTCATGCCTTCCGGACCGAGGTAGCGCAGGATCATTTCGGTCATCGGCTCGATGACGTCGAAGTCTTCCAGAAACTCGACCTCGCACTGGGCGCTCAGACGCTTGTATGGGAGGGTCGGATTGTCGATGAGCAGGCCGCAGCGTGGGTCACGCCGGAGATTCTTGACCATCCCGGTGCGCTCCTTGCTGATGATCAGGAACGACTCGCCGTCCCACGTGTACCAGACCGGGCTGATGGAGGGCACGCCGTTCTCGTTCACGGTCGAGATCTTCGCGAAGATCTTGGTGGTCGTGAGAAACTCGTCGCGTTCGGCCGGGGTCATGCCACGGCCCTCGTTGCTGGTCATCGCCATGTTGGGGCTCCTTCGGTGGTGGGTGTGGGGTCTTGGGTTGCGTCGTCCGGATTGCCGCTGGGCCTTGCAGCCCGCCGCCGCACGCGTCCGCCTTTGACGCGATCGACGAACACAGCCGCGGCGATGAGGATGATCAGGCCGCGTACGAGTTGCTGATACCAGACCTCGATGCGCAGCAGGTTGAAGACGTTGCCGATCATCGCGAACAGCAGCACGCCGCCGAGCAGACCGATGAGCGTGCCGCGGCCACCTGCCAGGCTGGCGCCACCGATCACCACAATCGCGAGGGCCGTGAACTCGAGACCGGATGCCGCGCTGTTATCGCCGATTCCCGTGCCGGCGAGGATGACGACCCCGGCGAGCGCGCTGAGCACGCCGCCGACGAGGTAGGTCGAGGTGCGCACCCCCGCGGTCGAAATGCCGCTGAGATTGGCCGCGTGCGGGTTGCCGCCGGTCGCGTAGACGTGCCGGCCCCACACGGTGCGACGAAGCATGAACCAAGCAAGAACCCACACGATGACGACGGTGACGACCACGAGGTAGGGTCCGCCGAGGACCTGCGCCGAGTAGAAGTCGCTCAGCAGCGGGGCGCTGCGGCCTTGGGGAGTCGGCGCGATGAAGAGGGCGAGGCCTGCGACGATCGCGGAGACGCCGAGAGTCGCGATGAACGATTCGATCCTGAACACGACGACCAGGAGCGCATTGAACGCACCGATCGTCAGACCGATACCAATCGCCGTTACCAGAGCGAGGACGAGGTTCGAGTTGTCCCCGTTCATCAGGATCGCTGTGACGATCGCGGTGAGTCGGGCGTTGGCTGCGATCGAGAGATCCACCTCGCCCGTGAGTACCACGATGAACTGCGCCAACGCGAGGAGCGCGATCGCCGCCCCCTGGCGGCTCACGTTGTTGAGGTTGTCGGGTGTGCCGAAACCGCTCGCGAAGCACAGCGCGAGCACGAACATGACGAGCACGACCGCCCACACGGCGAATCCGTTGCTCGCCGCCTGATCCAGGATCTTGGCGGTCTTCGACCTGCGTTGCATCACGCTACCTCCGTATCGGCGACCCTGCTGGAGACGATGAGCTGCATGACGTCCTCTTCCGTCGAGGTGTGTCCCGGGAGCTCGCCGACGACGCGACCGTCTGCCATCACGAGGATGCGGTCGGACAGGCCGAGCACCTCGATGAGCTCTGAGGAGATGACGAGAACCGACTTCCCGCTGTCAGCAAGATCGCGGATGATGCGGTAGATCTGTTCTTTGGCGCCGACGTCGATCCCTCTCGTCGGCTCGTCGAAGATGATCACCTCAGGCAGCATCTCCAGCCATTTCGCAATGACGACCTTCTGCTGGTTCCCGCCGGAGAGGCGGCCGACGATGTCGGTGCCGCCGGGCTGGGTCTTCACGCTGAGGCGCTCGATGCCGGCTCGCACGAGCGAGCGCTCGGCGGCACCGCCGATCAGCCCGCCTTTTCGCAGACGTCTCCACGCCAACATCGACATGTTCATCCGCACGGGCTTCTCGAGCGCGAGGCCGAGGTGCTTGCGGTCTTCGGGGAGGTAGGCGATGCCGCTTGACATCGCGCCCGAGGCCCCGCGGCGCGTGACGGGAGCCCCCTTTACGAGAAGGGTCCCGCCGTACACGGCGACATCGCCGAAGATTCCGCGCGCGAGCCGAGTTCGTCCCGACCCCTGGAGTCCTGCGATACCAACGATCTCACCGGCGCGCAGCTCAAGGTCGACGGGTGCAGCGAGGCCCTCGACGTCGAGGTTTCGCGCCTCGAGCACGACGGCGCCGGGTGTCGCATTCGATGTGGGGAAGAGCTGAGTGACGCTGCGCCCGACCATCAGGGAGACCAGGTCGTCGTGCGTCGTTTCGCTGATGACTCCGGACCCGCTGTTTCGCCCGTCCTTCAGGACGGTGTAACGCGAGCAGAGGTCGAAGACCTCGTCGATGCGATGGCTCACATAAAGCACTCCCACGCCACTCGCGGCCAGCCCGCGTACGACGGCGAAAAGGGACTCGAGCTCTCGGCCCGAGAGGACCGCGGAAGGTTCATCCAGGGCGATCACGCGCACGTCACTGGCGATGGCCTTCGCGATCTCGACGAGTTGGGCTTGCGCGACGCCGATCTGCTCGACCGGAGTGTCGGGCGATACGTTCGCGTGGACGCGGTCGAGGAGTTCCTGGGCCCGCGCGGTCATCGCGCGGGTGTTGAGGATCCCGCCTCGGGCGTCTTCGACGCCCAGGAAGATGTTCTCGGCGACGGTCATCGAGGGGATGAGGGAGAACTCCTGGTGCACGATGCCGATGCCTGCCGCTCGCGCCCGCTTCGCGGTGAGTTGTCGAAGATCGAGCGGCGCGCCGTAGAGCTCGGCGGTCCCGGCATCCGGTCTGACGATGCCGGTAAGGATCTTGAGGAGCGTCGACTTGCCGGCGCCATTCTCGCCCATGAGCGCGTGGATCTCCCCGGCACGCAGTTCCAGGGACACCCCATCGAGCGCCGCCACCGGGCCGTACGTCTTCGATACCGCGTTGAGCGCGATCGCGATTGCGTCCGTCGTCATGCGCATTCCTCTCGGGATTTCTCGCGATCATCCGAGCGGCGGGCTGGACCCGCCGCTCGGATGATCCGGTCAGCGGCCGAAGCCGGCGTTGATGTAGACCTCGTCAGCGGCGACCTTCGGGCCGACGAAGTCGTCGTTGAATGCAGGCTCGTAGTACTTCTCCGCATCCTTCTCGGTGTACGGAGCGACGCCGTCCATGACGTCGATCACATCGGTGTACTTGGGCACCGGGGTGCCGTCAAGGACGTTGAACACCGTGTTCACGCATTCCTGCGCAGCGCCCGGAGGGAACGGTGCAGCAGAGAACTCAATGTCTTCGTCGATGGCGATGCGGAGGAACCCGTTGGTCGGGTTGGTGCCGGCGATCAGCGGCAGCTCCACACCAGCTTCGTCGTATGCCTCGACGACGGAGGGGCCCATCTCGAGGCCACCCACCCAGATCGCGTCGACGTCAGGGTTCTGTGCAACGACAGTGCGCATCACCTCGAGCGCCTTCGCCGCATCCCAGTCCGCGTACTGCTCACTGACGATCTCGATGTCGGGGTATTGAGAGAAGGCAGCAAGGGCTCCGGAACGCCAGAACTCGGCGGCGTCGGCACCGGCGATGCCGTTGAGCATGACCACCTTTCCGCTACCGTCCAGACGCTGAGCGATGTCGTCGGCGGTTGCGAAGCCCATCAGCGGGATGTCCCGGCTGACTTCGGCGGTGTAAGCATCCGACTGCACGCCCGCGAGGCAGGTGACGACAGGGATGCCGGCCTGCTCGGCTTCTTCGACGGCCGAGACGAGGCCGGCGCGGGAGAGCGACGTGAGGAGAATCGCGTCGACCTTGGCAGCGATCGCGTCCTGGATTCCCTTGACCTGGTTCTCCGTGCTGAACTCCCACGGGACGTAGATGAGGTCCTTGACCTTGCCGGAGGACTCGAAGGCGTCGAGCATCACGGCGTCGAAGGTCGTACCCCACCCGTTGGTCGGGCCCTGGACGACAGCAGCGATGGTGTACGGCGGCTCCTTCTTGAAAGCTGTCGTATCGACCTCGACGCCGGCAGCAGCGGCGACCTGGAGGGAGTACTCGTCGTCCAGGATGGGGCGACCGTTAGCGTCGAACTCGATCGTCGTCGCCTCGCTGGTGGCGTTCGAGTCTTCCGGCGCATCGCTGGAGCAGGCGGCGAGTCCTACGAGCATGGCGCCCGCGCCTGCGATTGCGGCAAGTCGCCGCGCACGCCCCTTCATTGTCATTTTCATCTTGTTCTCCTCTTGATGCCGACCGGCGGGCGGTTCCCGCTGGAGCTCTGTGTTTGTTCGGGTGTTCGGGTGTTCGGGTGTTCGGGTGTTCGGGTGTACGTGTGTTCGGCTTTCTTAGCGCTTGCCCGGCCAACGCAGCACGAGCGCGAAGATCAGCACGGCGCCGTTGACGATGCCCTGGACCTCGGGGGGCAGGCCCAGCACGATGAGCAGGGTGAACAGGACGCTCAGCAGCAGCACGCCGCCGACTGCTGCGATGAAGGACCCTTCGCCGCCGCGGAACGACGCGCCCGCGAGCAGGGCTGCGGTGATGGAGTCGAGCTCCATGCCGACGCCGATCGTACGGTCGATGTAGCTGGCATAGCCGGTCTGCAAGAGCCCCGCGACAACCGCGAGCGACGACGCCACAACGAACGCGATCCACACAAGACGTCCCGTGCGAACGCCCGACAGCTCCGCCATTCGCGGATTCGCACCGGACATGACCAGCTGCCGACCCGAGACGGTTCGCCGCAGCCACAGCGTCGCCACGATCGTCACGGCGATCCATAGGATCGCGGTGAAGGGGATTCCGCCGATGCTGCTGCGCGAGAATTCGACGAGGTAGTCGGGTGAGTCCGCGCTGAAGGCGCCGCGCGTCCAGATCAGCTGCACCCCACCGATCACCAGCGCCATGCCGAAGGTGGCAAGAAAGGCCGGGACTTTTCGCACGACGACGAGAGCGGCGTTGATCGAGCCGACGAGCAGAGCTGCGGCGAAGGCGAAGGCCACCGCGGCGACAGGGTCGGAGATGCGTGACACGGCGACTGCTGTGAGTCCCATCATCGCCGCGACCGACAGGTCCAGCCCGCGCACCATGAGGACAAGGATCTGGGCCATCGCGAGCAGCCCAAGAATCGCAGCGCGACGGAGAGTGTTGCCGATGTTGACGGGGTAGAACAGATTCGGCGCGATGATCGCCGCGACGATCAGGACGACCGCGAGAGCGATGAAGATCCCGTAGGTCGAGAGGAGATCGGTGGCGACGCGCCGAGCGCGGCTGCCGGCAGTCATCGTCAAGGCGGTCATGCCGCGACCTCCGCATCGATCGCGCCGAGGCGCTGGGTCCAACCCGGCGCCTGAATGACGACGGGGAAGCTGCTTCCGTTGTGCGCGGTGACGACGACGCGTTCCTGCGCATCCATCAGCACGATTGCGGCGGTGGCGCCGGCGGTCTCGATGAGGTCAATGAGGGCTGCGCGGACGCCCGCGGCGGCGCCGAGTCTGCGGGACAAGTCCGCGCTGCGCCGCGCGAGTTGTCGCGTGATGGAAGCCTCGCCCGAGCCCGAGCAGAGCACACCGAAGCGATCGTCTGTCCAGAAGCCGGCGCCGACGATGCACGAGTCGCCGACGCGTCCGGGGAGCTTGCCGACCAGGCCGCCCGTGCTCGAGGCGCTGCTGACAGAGCCAGCCGCATCCAGCGTGAGGCATCCGATCGTTTCGGTCGGCACACGTCGGCCGGTGAACACGCTCTGTTGAGAGTCCCCGAGCTCGATGAGCGCTGCCTGCTGTTCCTGCGTGACGAGGTCCTCGGGAAGGATCCCGTGCGCGCGTGCGTACGAGGCCGCGGCATCGCCAACCAGCAGTGCGACGTTTCGCTCCTGCAGAAGAAGGTGGGCGAGCCGGGCGGGGTTGCGCAGTCCCGGCACGGCGCCGACGCCGACCGAACGGTGGGTCGAGCCGTTGGAGACGGCGCCGTCGGTCTCAACGGTGCCGGCGCGTGTGAGGACTGAACCGAGACCCGCGTTGAACGCAGGGTCGTCCTCGATGACGGCAAGACCGCTCACCGCGGCGGAGATTCCGTCCTCACCCACAGCGAAGGCGTCGAGGGCGCGGGCCCCTGCGGTCTCAAGCGTCGCATAGGTCATGGCGATCGGTTCCATGTCGACGCCGCCGTGAACGACTGCCACAGGCCCGTGACCGGGGATCGACGCGTGTTCGACGACGATCGCGTCGTGTGATTGTCCGGCTTCCATGTGCTGCTCACTCATGCTGGGGTAAGGGTGGTCATTCGCGGCATGACGTTCTCGGCGAAGCTCGCCAGGTCGCCGCGGAAGTCGGGGAAGGATAGGACGGTGCTTGTGATGCCGGCCTTCGTCTCGACAGCGTCGAGGTAGCGCGCGACCCGCTCGTGGGAGCCGATGATGTGCGGATGGAAGAAGGCCGGCACCTGGGCGACGACCGGCATGCTGTCGTCTGGGTATCCGGGCAGCGGACGCGTGGCTTCGTCCTGTTCCAGCCATCGCTGCGCGGCGTTGCCGCCCTTGTCGGTCAATGCGGCTCGCTTGAGTGCGATCGCGGACTCGAAGTCGGTGTGGGCGATGAAATCGTTCGCGATGTCTAGCGCCTCAGCATCCGTTGGCGCGGTGATGATCCCGTAGAGGGCCGCGGATTCGACCGCGCGGCCATTGTTCTTTGTCGCCTCAAGCAGCGCTGCGCGGGCGGTAGCGATGTCGGTGAGCCCGCCGAGCACGAAGTTCACATCCGCGAGGTCAGCAGCAACGCTCAGCGAGTTGGTCGACTGGCCCGGCACGATGATCTTGACCCCGTTCGCCGGTGTGGGCTTGGCAATGCAGTCCTCGAGATGGAAGAACTCGCCATCGTGGCTGTACTGCCCGCTCTCCCACAGGCCGCGCAACACCGCGATGTACTCGCGTGTGTAGCGGTAGCGGTCGGCGTGGTAGTTCTCGGGCCAGAGTCCCATCTGGCTGTATTCCGAGATGTTCCAGCCGGCTACGACATTGAGTCGGAACCGTCCCCCGCTCGCGTCGTCGTAGGTGGCCGCCGTGCGTGCCGCCATGGCAGGGTGAATGGTCGGAGCGGCTACCGAACCCCAGATCCCGATTGTGGTTGTCGCCTGGATGATCATCCCGCACAGGGCCAGTGGGTCGATCGAGTAGTCCCAGAACCCATCGCCGTCTCCGTAGCCGCGGAACTTCGTCATCGCGAGCACGAAGTCGAAGCCCCGGCGCTCGGCCTCGACAGCCACCGCGACATTGAGCTCAGACGACGGCATGAACGACGGCGAGGTCTTCGACAGGATGTACCCGTCGTTTGTCGTCGGCATGAAGATTCCAGACTAGAGCTGTTGTCCGACATCATTCATCTGCGAAACAGACTTGTAACCCGAGCTTTACATAGGGGGCTGAAACGAGCCGGTGCCACAAAAATGGCTGCGTGTAGCATGACGGCTGTGATCGGACCGATAGCTGACCGAGATCGCCGCACCCTGTCCGACATCATTGCCGAGCAGATTTACGCGGCGGTGCAGGCAGGCACTCTCGCGCCCGGCGAGCAGCTGCCTATCGAGACGGAACTCGCCCGCCAACTGGGGGTAGGCAGAACCTCGCTGCGCGAGGCGATCCAGAAGCTGCGCGCAATGGGCGTGATCGAGGTGCGCAAGGGCCTGGGTACCTTCATCGTCGACAGCAGTCGCATCGACCCCGTCCACTCCTTCGCGCAATGGGCAGCGGAGAACAAGTTCGAAGTGACTGAGCTCATCGAGACGCGTCTCGCCGTCGAGACCACCGCGGCTGGCCTCGCCTGCGAACGGGCGACGGAGACAGATCTTGCCCGACTGCGTGAGGCGAACAATTCCCACCGAAACGCGGTCGGGGTCGATGACCTTGTGAAGTACGACGAAGAGTTCCATGGCGCGCTCGTCAGCGCCTCGCACAACTCCCTACTCACGCGCATGTACTCGATGCTCGTCCCGAGCCTGCGTGAGTTTCGCCGGCTGTCGCTCGCGATCCCCGCGTCGGCCTCTCGCTCCAGTAAGTCGCACGAGGAGATCATCGACGCGATCGAGGCGCGCGACCCCATTCGCAGCCGAAACGAGACCGTGAAGCATCTCTGGACTCTCTACGGCGCCGTTGCGGGTGCACTCGCCGAATCCCCCGCCGCGTCACACCCGACCAAGACCGCGGACCGCCGCGTCTGGCTCCCGCGGTGACTGCTCCAAGACCATACTTTGAGGGCGATACCCCCATTTGGCTCACGGGGCGTTATCGGGGGCCGGCGTCTCGATTAGCACGTGGAGGCAGAGTGCAGAGGGATCGTTGCGGGCTTGTAAGCAAACTCCCCGTGAGAGCGGGAATGGCGCTGGCAGACTAGCTTCATGGTGACGCTGCTGCTCGACTCCTCCCAGCTGGAGGTGACGTTGTCGGGGTCGGAACGTCTGCTTGCATTCCGTCGGCAGAATGTAGACATTCCGCGCAGCACGATCGCTAAGGTGCAGCTCACCGACGACGTCTGGACGTGGCTCCGTGGGGTACCGAGCCCCGGGACGCATGTGCGCGGAGTCATCGCGATGGGCACCCGGAAGTCGGCGAGCAGCGAGGACTTCGTCGTCGTGCGAGGGCGACGTCCCGGCGTCGTGATCGACCTCGAGGGACACCCGGACTATCAGCGCATCGTTCTCACGACGCGCCACGGGCTAGCGCTCGTTCAGGCGTTGCGGCTCGAGGTCGATGGTCCCGCCGAAGACGTCGCCGACCTCGTCAGCTGACGTCGCGTCGCCAGTTCAGCGCATAGCCGAGCACCAGCAGAACCGCGGCATAGGCAAGAAGGACGGCGCCGCCCGCCCACCATTCGAGTCCGCTCGTGCTGGTTCCCGCGCCCGCCATCTGGAAGATGCTCGCCCCGACCAGGGCGTCGCTCGCGGCGCCCGGGAGGTAGTTGGTGACGGTGTCGAGTCCTGACACGAACGCCCCCGCCGCGCGGGCGATGGGCTCAAGGAACTGAGTGAACACGAGCACACCGACGACGGCAGCCACCTGGTTTCGCACGAGTGAGCCGACGCCGATCCCGACGACCACCCAGATCGTGAGTGCCAGAACGACTCGGGCGATGAGCGCCCAGGTCGAGCCCACGCCGAGGTCGGTCTCGACCCCGAACGCTGCGAGGAGGCCAGCGGCCGGCCCGACGGAAGACAGCGCGCCGACGACTCCGAAGCCCACGCCAACAACGATGCCTGCCACGATCTTCGCCCAGAGCACCGTGCCCCGGCGCGGTGTCGCAAGGAACGTTGCCGTCAGGGTCTTGTGCCGGAACTCCGAGGTGACCATGAGGGTTCCGAGGATGAGGGGGATGACGTATCCGACGCTTGCGGCCAGCGAATACAGCACCGGTGCGACTCCCTCGGTCGGAACCGGTGCCCCCTCGCCCGGGAGCATCCCGCTGCCGACGGCCCCGATCGCGAACGCGAGCGCGGCCGCGGTGAAGGCGATGTAGAGAACGAGTACGAGCCCCAGCACCCACCACAGGGATGTCGAGAAGAACTTCGTGAACTCCGACCGGGTGACAGTGGCGACGGTCATCGGTTCGCCCCTTCCTCGTCGGCTCTCGCTTCAGGCTGCATGTCAGGCTCCACCGGTTCCCGCGAATCTGCGGGTTCGCCCATCCCGTCAGCCGATGAGGTGATGGCGGTGTCAGGGTCAGTCACGGTCTCGGCCGCAGGCTCCTCGCCAGCGTCCGCGGGTGTCGGCCGACGTCGGTCGTCCGTCAGCAGCAGCGGGGGCCTTATCCCGTTGACGTACTCGAGGAAGATCTCCTCGAGGGCGGGCCCCCGGTCGGTCAGTGCCGACAGGGCGACGCCTGCAGACGCTGCGATCGCCCCGACACTCGCAGCGTCGAGGCCCTGCACCTGGATGCCGGTGCGCAGGTGCTCGAGCGGAACCGCGGAACCCTCCAGTGCCGCGACAAGGGCACCGCGGTCGGGTGCGTCGACGAGCGTGACCGGAACCTCCTGATAGGCGAGGTCGGCAAGCGACCCCTCGAACACGAGTCGGCCGCCGGAGATGATGAGCGCGGCATCCACCGTCTGCTGCACCTCGGCGAGCAGGTGAGACGACACCAGGATGGTCCGCCCCTCTGCCGCCAGAGTCCGCAGAAAAGACCGCATCCACCGGATGCCTTCGGGGTCGAGGCCGTTGGTGGGCTCGTCGAGCACGAGCACGCCCGGGTCGCCGAGCAGCGCGAACGCTACCCCGAGCCGTTGGCGCATTCCGAGCGAATACCCGCCGACCTTGCGCCCCGCAGCGTGCGTGAGCCCGACAAGTTCGAGCACCTCATCAACGCGCGAGCGCGCGATGCCGGCAGCCTGTGCGTAGACGGCCAGGTGCGCTGCGCCCGTGCGGCCGGGGTGGAAGCCGGTGGCTTCGAGGACCGCGCCGACAGTGTGCAGCGGATGGGCGAGCTCGTCGTAGCGGCGCCCGCCGATGGTCGCCGAGCCCGAGGTCGGGCGGATCAGGCCCAGCAGCATCCGCAGCGTCGTGGTCTTGCCTGCCCCGTTGGGCCCGAGAAACGCCGTGATGCGTCCGGGCTGGATGCTGCACGTGAGATCGGCGACCGCCGAGATCGTCCCGAAGCGCTTGGTGAGCCCCGCGAACTCCAGAACCTGTCCGTCGGGCATGAAGAGCCCCTCCCTGGGTGTGGATTGCGCACCAGTCTGGCCGACGGAGCGCTCCCGGATGCGGCACCACGCCCGGGGCCGGTCGAAGAGCCCCCCTCGCGGCGGCCCATCGCTACCGTGGAACCGTGGAGACGACGGCACCGACGGTTGGGATCGAGCAGCGTGGTGAGATCGGCATCCTGACCCTGCAACGCCCACGCGCGCTCAACGCCCTCGACCTCAAGATGATCGAGGCTCTCGCTGCGGGTCTTGATCAGTGGGAGAAGGACGACAGTATTCGGGCCGTGGTGCTGCGCGGCGCCGGCGATCGTGGGTTCTGCGCCGGGGGTGATGTGCGCGGACTGTACGAGACGCTCATCGGTGACCGCCCCGAACAGGTCGATGCCTTCTTCCGCGCCGAGTACGCCCTCAATGCCCGGATCGCAGAGTATCGGCATCCGATCGTCGCGTTCGCCGACGGGATCACGATGGGTGGCGGCATTGGCCTTGCCGGCCACGCATCCCACCGCCTGGTCACCGAAAGGTCGATGCTCGCGATGCCCGAGACACGGATCGGCTTCACGCCGGATGTCGGCGGGTCCTGGCTGCTCGGCCGTGCCCCCGGGCGAGTCGGCGAGTACCTGGCGCTGAC